>WNEZ01000013.1_pt1 | contig 177526 bp, 158 predicted proteins | sample 5400521 | NCBI WGS metagenome assembly WNEZ01 (sample SAMN13153339, study PRJNA577476) | soil metagenome | isolation source: 120 cm saprolite under Douglas fir tree site 2 hole 1 replicate 1 | place: USA:California | collected 2015-04-18
CGGAATTGCCGGCGGCCACCGAGATGGTGATGCCGGGAGACAACGTGCAACTGGTGATTGAGTTGATCACGCCGGTGGCGATGGAGAAGGGTTTGCGCTTTGCCATCCGCGAAGGCGGGCACACGGTGGGCGCGGGAACCATCAGCGAGATTATTCAGTAGGTTGTGTGATTTCAAACAATGCGGCTTGCAGCTAGCCGCCAGTTCTTTCCTCCCGCAAACCGGGAGGGGTTAGAGAGTGAAACGTGATTGGAAAAGAAAGAATTCGCATCCGGCTTAAGGCGTACGACTACCGCATCCTGGACCAGTCCACGGGTGAGATTGTCGACACGGCGCGGCGCACTGGCGCGCAAATCGCGGGCCCGATTCCTTTGCCCACCATGAAGAACAAGTATTGCGTGCTGCGTTCTCCGCACGTGGACAAGAAATCGCGCGAGCAGTTCGAGATTCGCACCCACAAGCGTCTGCTCGATATTCTGGAGCCGACGCAGCAGACGGTCGACGCGCTGATGAAACTCGACTTGCCCGCAGGCGTGGATGTCGAGATCAAAGCTTTCGGCAAAGAGCATAAATAGCTTTCAGCCGTCGGCTCTGCGCTATCAGCTGGGCGAAATAATCTAACCTGGGGTGCGAGCCTTGGGCAAGGTGAGCGAAAGAAATGGCGAAGGTTACTGGAATTTTGGGCAAGAAAGTCGGGATGACGCAGCTCTTCGACGACAAGGGCGACGTGCATCCTGCGACCGTTCTGCAGGCAGGACCCTGCGTGATTACGCAGCACAAGACCCAGACCCGGGACGGATACGACGCTGCGCAGATCGGTCTGGTTGAGTTCATGAAGGAATCGCGTCTGACTCAGCCGATGAAGGGACATCTCGGAAAGCACAACCTGCCGCCAGTGAAATTTCTGCGCGAGGTGCCTATCGAGATCGCAGAAAAATCGGAAGAAGCAAATGTGGTAGTCAAGGCCGGCGACCGGGTGCTGGTGGATATTTTTGAGGGCGAGAAATTCGTGGACGTGGTGGGAGTGAGCAAGGGACGTGGCTTCGCGGGCGTGGTCCGGCGTCATCACTTTGCTGGCGGCGCCAAATCGCACGGCTCGATGTTTCAAATTCCCGGCTCGATCGGTTCCTCTGCGTTTCCTTCGCGCGTGTTCAAGGGCATGCGCATGTCGGGACATATGGGTGTGGACCGGGTGACCCAGCGCAACCTGCGGGTGTTGGGTGTGGACAAAGACGAGAACCTGCTGGTGGTGGAAGGCAGTGTACCGGGTCCGAACGGCGGGTATCTGGTGATTACCAAAGCCAAGAAGCCGCCCCGAGAGCGGCGCGGATTTGGCGGCGCGGCCACGGTAGATCCGTTGAAGGCGGCGAAGAGAGCGGCGAAGAAGGCTTAAGAGCAGTTGTCGGTCGTCGGTCTTCAGTCGTCGGCCAAGGCAGACAAACGGAAAGCATATGGCAACTATCGACATTCATAATTTGAGCGGGGATAAGGTCGGGACGCTCGATCTCGCCGACGAGGTGTTTGGCGCGGTCAACGAAGATTTGCTGTGGGAAGCGGTGAAGCACTACCGCGCCGCGCAGCGCGCTGGCACCCACGCGACCAAGAACAAGAAGTTGGTTTCAGGCGCGGGGAAGAAACTTTGGAAGCAGAAGGGTACAGGGCGCGCCCGCGTCGGCTCTATCCGTTCACCGCTCTGGCGGCATGGCGGCACGGTGCACGGACCGCAACCGCGCTCTTACGACTATGCGTTTCCGCGCAAGAAGTTGTTGGGGGCGTTGCGTTCGGCGCTGGCCTCGAAGTTTGCCGACGGCAAACTGATCGTGGTCAACGCGTTTGACGTGAAAGAGCCCAAGACCAAGCAGTTCCGTCAGGTTCTGGACGCGCTGAAAGTGGAAACCACCGCCTTGCTGGTGGAAGTACCACGCCACGGGAATCGCAACTTGGCGCTAGGCTCGCGCAACCTGGAGGGAGTTGAACTGGTGCATGGCAACGAAGTTCATCCCTATCATCTGTTGCGCTACGACCGCGCGATTTTTTCGCAGCCGGCCATCGAAGCGCTGCAGGTTTCGCTGAAGAGCTCGACTTCGAAGCGGCAGCACCAGGCGGCAGACAAAGAAGGCGCAAAAGCGAAGAAGGCCTCGGGATCTCCGCGGCGGCGATCGCGTCATGAGAAAGCGGCGGAGGTAGCCTAATGAAATCCGCGTATCAAATCATTCGCCGTCCGGTGATTACGGAAAAAGGTTTGGCGATCAAGGAAAACCAAAACACGCTGGTATTTCAGGTGGCGAAGGCCGCAACCAAGACCGAGATCCGGGAAGCGGTGCAGTCGATTTTCAAAGTGAAGGTGCATTCGGTGCGCACCGCGCTATACCCCGGCAAGGAGCGTCGCCGGGGAAAATTCGCCGGCTACCGTCCCGACTGGAAGAAGGCGTTCGTACGGTTGAAGTCCGGCGAAAAGATGCCGGAGTACGCGCAAAACTTGTAAGGAGCTATCAGCGATCGGCCGTCAGCTTGCAGTGAAAGCGGCGGTGAACGGGAAGTAGCTGAGAGCTAGCTAAGAGCTGAGAGCTATCATGCCAATCAAGACCTACAGACCGACTACGCAGACGCTGCGCTACCGGACCACGCTGGTCAACGACGATATTACAACCCAGCATCCGCACAAGCCGCTGCTCGAAACCAAGCAGCGAACCGGCGGACGCCGCAACAGCGGTGACACCACCATGTGGCATCGCGGCGGCGGCCACAAGCGCAAGCTGCGCCTGATTGACTTCAAGCGCGACAAGAATGGCATTCCGGCCACGGTGGCTTCGATCGAATACGATCCCAACCGCTCGGCGCGTATTGCGTTATTGAGCTACGCCGACGGCGAGAAGCGCTACATTTTGCAGCCCGACGGACTGAAGGTCGGGCAAAAAGTGGTAAGCGGTCCGGAGGCGGATATTCTGGTCGGCAATGCCTTGCCGCTGAAGAATATTCCCCCCGGCACGACCATTCACAACATCGAACTGAAGCCGGGTAAGGGCGCGCAAATGGTGCGCTCGGCGGGGGGCTCGGCGCAACTGGTGGCTAAGGAAGGCGAGTACGCGCTGGTCAAGCTGCCCTCCGGAGAAACGCGCAAAGTGGCGCAGGATTGCATGGCTACCATTGGTCAGGTGGGCAACCTGGACCACGAAAACATCACCATCGGCAAGGCTGGGCGCATGCGCTGGCTGGGACGCCGTCCGGTAAACCGCGGTGTCTCGATGAACCCGGTTGACCATCCGCACGGGGGTGGTGAAGGCAAGACCTCCGGCGGCCGGCATCCGGTTACACCGTGGGGACAGCCGACCCGCGGCTACAAGACGCGGAATAACAAGCGCACCGACGCCTTCATCGTGAACCGGCGCGGCAAGAAATAGTGATCGGTGGTTGGTCGTTGGCAAGAGCAGATTGCTTACCGCTAAAGCGGTTCGGAATGACAAGAGTTTTGGATTTAGCTAAGAGCTAGGAGCTAACAGCTAGAAGCTGACTTTATGGCACGTTCAACAAAGAAGGGCCCGTTCGTGGATGGCTACCTGCAAGCGCGGGTGGACGGCATGAACTCGCGTAACGAAAAGAAGGTGCTGCGCACCTGGTCGCGGCGCTCGACCATCATCCCAGAAATGGTGGGCCACACCATCGCCGTGCATAACGGCAAGAAGTTCATCCCGGTGTACATCACGGAAAATATGGTGGGCCACAAGTTGGGTGAGTTCAGTTTCACCCGCCAGTTCAAGGGCCACTCCATGCGGGCGGCCACGGAAACGGCAGCCCGGCCGGCGGGTGTGCCCGGTGGTCCGGGAGCGATCACCCCGGCGGCGGGGTCGGCTCCGGCGGCTCCGGCGCCCAAGGCGTAGCGGAGACGCGGGGTTAAGAAGATCGGCGTCAAGGAGAGAGTCATGGAATTTCGAGCTCAAGTCCGCTTCACCCGGGTCTCGCCGCAAAAGGCGCGGCTGGTGCTGGATTTGATCAAGGGCCGCAAGGTGGAAGATGCGCTCAATATTCTGGTGTTCACCAAGAAGCGGGTTGCGGCGACGGTGGAGAAGCTGCTGCGCTCGGCGCTGGAGAATGCCAACTATCTGAGCAGCGAGAAGGGCATCGACGTCGATGTGGACAAGTTGTACGTCAAGAATGCGGTCGCCAACGACGGGCCGCGGATGAAGCGCATCCGTCCCGCGCCCATGGGCCGGGCTTTCCGTTACGTGCGCCGCATCGCGCACATCGAGATCGTGCTGGCGGAACGGGGCAAGAGCGGGGAGTCGCTTGCGACCGTGGTGGGCGAGGAGTCGGCCACCGCGAAAGCTCCGGCCCGGGGCAAGACCGGAGCCAAACGCAAGGCGCCGGCCGGCAAGAAGAAAATAGGAGCCAGATAATGGGACAAAAAGTTCATCCCTACGGTTTTCGCCTGGGCTATACCAAGCCCTGGAAGTCGCGCTGGTTCGTGGAACGCGACTACGACAAGCTTTTGCTCGAAGACGTCAAGTTGAGGAATGAGCTGAAAGAGAAGCTCAAGTCGGCAGGCGTCAGCTCAATTGAAATCGAGCGTCCCGGCAACAAGCTGAGGGTGATTATCAAGACCGCGCGTCCCGGCATCATCATCGGGCGCAAGGGCGCGGAAATCGACAAGCTGAAGCAGGATGTGCAGAAGCGCACCGCGCGCGAGGTGCACATCGACATCCAGGAAGTGCACAAGCCGGAACTGGACGCGCAACTGGTGTCCGAGGCGATCGCGCTGCAACTGGAAAAGCGTGTGGGCTTTCGCCGCGCCATGCGCAAAGCGGTGGATTCGGCGCTGCGCTTCGGCTGCAAGGGAATCAAAGTGCGGGTGAGCGGACGGCTGAACGGCAATGAAATCGCGCGCTCGGAATGGTATCTGCAGGGCCGTCTGCCGCTGCACACGCTGCGCGCCGACATCGACTACGGTTTTACCGAAGCCCGGACCACCTACGGTGTGATTGGGGTGAAGTGCTGGGTCTACAAAGGCGAAATCCTGCCGGCCAAGAAGCGCGAGCCGCAGCAGGCAGGCGCGTTCTAAGGATTCGGCCAGAAGCTAGAAGCCAAGAGCTGACTTTATGTTGATGCCAAAGAAAGTGAAGTACCGTAAGCAGCAGCGCGGGCGCATGACGGGGAAGGCGTGGCGCGGGAGCCAGTTGGCGTTCGGCGATTTCGGGCTGAAGGTGCTCGAGCCGGGTTGGATTACCGACCGTCAGATCGAGGCGGCGCGCGTGGCCATGACCCGTTTCATCAAGCGCGGCGGCAAGATTCAGATCCGCCTGTTCCCGGACAAGCCGGTCACAAAGAAGCCGGCTGAAACCCGTATGGGCAAGGGCAAGGGAGCGCCGGATCATTGGGTGGCGGTGGTGCGGCCGGGCAAGATCCTGTTCGAGATGGAAGGGGTCACGCAGCAGGACGCGACTGAGGCCATGCGTCTGGCTTCGCACAAGCTGCCGCTGCGTACCGTGTTTGTAAAGCGCCAAGGTGCGCACTAGGAACCACCAACGACGAACTGGGAAGCGATTATGAAATCCGAAAAAGTACGCAACCTGACAGCGGAGGAACTTCGTCACCAGGAGCATGAACTCGGCGACCAGCTGTTCAAGCTGAAGTTTCAGCTCAACATGGGACAGACCGAGAGCCTGAAGAAGATTCGCGGCCTGCGCAAGGACATCGCACGGGTGAAGACGATCGCTCGCGAACGGGAACTGGCTTCGGCCGGCGGAACGGAGAAGAAGTAGCATGCCCCAAACGAACTCACAAACCGGAGCGCCAGTGCAGCCGGCGGCGGGACGGCGCAAGGAAGTGGTCGGCGAGGTGGTTTCCAGCCGCATGCACAAGACCATCGTAGTGCAGGTGGTGCGCAAAAAGGCGCATCCCTTCTACGGCCGGGTCGTCTCCAAAGCCAAAAAGTTCTACGCGCATGACGAGAAAAACGAAGCCCACGTGGGCGACGTGGTCCGCCTCGAGGAGACGCGTCCCTTGTCCAAGCTGAAGCGCTGGCGCCTGAAAGAGATCGTCCGGCGCACCGCGCTGGTGCCGGAAGCCGTGGTGGCAGAAGTTAGTTAACAGAAGCCGGTTTTGGTGACCTCAATGTGACGTTGATCGAGCAGCGCGGAGATCACGAAGCGCTGTGGGGATGGAAAAGTGCCGCGATGGAAGCGCGCTGAGGGAGAACAAGGCTATGGCCGTGATGATGAGATCGATGCTCGAGGTCGCTGACAATTCCGGCGCCCGTAAGCTGCAGATGATCCTGCCGCTCGGCGGCTCCACCGGCCTGAGCGCAGGCCTGGGCGATGTCATCACCGCCAGCGTGAAAGAGGCCGCCCCGGAAGGCCAGACCAAGAAGGGGACGGTGGTCAAGGCGGTGATCGTGCGCACCCGCAAGGAGCATCGGCGCCGCGACGGCACCTACATCCGCTTCGACCAGAATGCCGCGGTGCTGATCAACGAAGCCGGCGAGCCGGTGGGAACCCGCGTGTTCGGCCCCGTGGCTCGTGAACTGCGCGAGAAGAAATTCTTGAAGATTGTGTCACTGGCGCCCGAAGTACTTTAGAGAGATGGGAAGAGATTTAAAGCGACTTAGGGCGGCTTAAATTAAAGAAGAGAAGACGAGAAAAAGAAGAGAAGACGAGAACAAGAGAGCTGAGAAACGGAAATGAAGACCGTAGTCCGAGAACACAAACGAGTTGACCTCCGCCGCAACGATACGGTGAAAGTGATCACCGGCCGCGACAAAGGAAAAGAAGGCCGCGTGCTCCGCGTTTTTCCGAACGATGCCAAGGTTCTGGTCGAGCATGTGATGCTGGTCAAGAAGCATGTCCGGCCCAATCCGCAGCGCAATGTGAAGGGCGGAATTGCGGAGCAGGAAAGCCGGATCGCGCTCTCCAACGTGGCTTTGATGTGTGCCAGCTGCAAGCGTCCAGTGCGCATCGGGCACGAATTTCAGGGGGAGCGCAAGGTTCGGGTGTGCCGCAAGTGCGGTGCAACGCTGGACAAGTGAAAATTGAGGGATTGCGTAGTTGCGCAATGGGAGAACCCAGTTTTGGTTTTTCAATGGCCAAATTACGCAATTGCCTGATTGCTAAATTGAGGTAACGGAAGCAATGGCGAAAGAAAAAAAGGGCAAGCAGGGCGAGAAGCAGCAAGAGGCGAAGCCGCCGGCGGTAGCACGCCATAGCGCCAAGGAAACGCCACGGCTCAAGAGCCGGTTCAGGAGCGAAGTGGCCCCTGCGCTGATGAAGGAATTCGAACTGAAAAACCCCATGGCGGTGCCGCACGTGCATAAGATTGTGGTCAACATGGGGATTGGGGAAGCCACGCAGAACGCCAAGATACTGGATCCGGCGGTCAACGAACTCGGCCAGATCACCGGCCAGAAGCCGGTTACCACACGAGCCAAGAAGTCGATTGCGGCTTTCAAGGTCCGAGAGGGGCAGGCCATCGGCGCCATGGTTACGCTGCGCGGCGACCGCATGTATGAATTTTTGGACCGGCTGGTGAATGTGGTGCTGCCGCGCGTGCGCGACTTTAGGGGAGTCTCAACCAAGTCGTTCGACGGGCGCGGCAACTACACGCTGGGGCTGCACGACCAGTTGATTTTTCCCGAGATTGATTATTCCCGGGTGGACAAGACCAAGGGCATGAACGTGACCATCGTGACCACGGCGCAAACCGACGATCAGGCGCGGGTTCTGCTGAAACACCTGGGCATGCCGTTCCGGGCGCAGTAGCTGAGTGACAGGAGCGTTGAACAAGTCTTAACGGAGAGCTGACGGCTGAGAGCGTAAGCAGCGATAAGGCCAGAGGCTAGGAGCTAAAAGTAAATTGGCCACTACAGCAAAACGAGTCAAGGACGCCAGGAAGCCCAAGTTTTCCTCGCGCAAACATAACCGTTGCAAACTATGCGGACGTCCGCGCGCCTATCTGCGCAAGTTCGGGATCTGCCGCCTGTGTTTCCGCGGTTTGGCCTTGCGGGGAGAAATTCCCGGGGTTTCGAAGTCGTCCTGGTAGTAAGTAGTTAAGTAGCTGGTAGTAAGTAGTCAAGTAGATAGAGGAACGCGGGCGAGTGCGCCCGCGCCCCAGAGCACGTCGTTGCGGGTTCTTCGGCGCCAGGCAGGAATGGCCGAAGCAAACGGGCGGCGGAGGAGAAGCAAACGATGAGGTTGACCGATCCGGTCGCAGACATGCTGACGCGCATTCGCAACGCGATACGCGCCCGCCATCAGAGAGTAGATGTTCCCGCCTCCAAGTTGAAGCTGGAGATTGCGCGCATCCTCAAAGAGGAGGGCTATATCTCCAATTTCAAGCCGGCGGAGGAGGAAGGGCACAAAGTCCTGCGCATCTACCTGAAATATGGCAACAACAACGAAGCCGCGATCTCGAACGTGGAGCGCGTCTCCCGGCCGGGCTGCCGGGTCTATGTGCGCCGCCGCGAAATTCCGCGCGTGCTGGGCGGCATGGGCATCAATATTTTGACTACGCCCCGCGGAGTGATGACCGGACGCCAGGCGCGCAAACAGGGCGTCGGCGGCGAAGTGCTGTGCGAGATTTGGTAGTGGAAATCCAGCTCTTAGCTCTTAGCCTTTAGCTTCTAGCCAAAGACTGAGAGGACGAAGCTAAGAGCTAACAGCCAGAGGCTAAGAGCAGACTTATGTCAAGAATTGGAAGAAAACCGATCCCTCTCCCCAAGGGAGTTGTGGTCAAGATTGAAGGCGACATGGTTGCCGTGCAGGGCCCCAAGGGCAAGTTGGATACACACCTTCCCCGCGGTATCCGCGTCGAGCAGCAGGACGGGAACCTGGTAGCGATCCGCGAGAACGACTCGCAGGCTGCGGTCCACGGACTGGCTCGTGCCCTGGTCAACAATGCGGTTGAAGGTGTTACTAAGGGCTGGACCCGAGAACTGGAAATCGTCGGCATCGGATACCGCGCCGAATTAAAGGGCAAGAGCATGGTCGTGTTCAGCCTGGGATACTCGCATCCAATCGAGTACCCGCTGCCCGGCGGCATTGAGGCGACGGTGGATCCCAAGCAGACCAAGCTCAGCGTCACCGGCATCGACCGCCAGAAGGTGGGCCAGGTAGCGGCTGAAATGCGCAGCCTGCGGCCACCGGACCCGTACAAGAACAAGGGTGTGCGCTATGCGGGCGAGCGCTTGAAGAAAAAGGTGGGAAAGACGGGAGCAAAATAGTCGTCAGGTGTCGGTCTTCAGTCGTCAGCCAAACGGCGAAAGACTGGGATCGGACTGATGAACGAAGCGGGTAAGTCATTTGTGAAGCGGTCTTCAGCAGTAGCTTGGCTGGCGACCGATGACGAATGACCAAGGACTAGAGAAAATGCTTACTCAGACATCCAAGAACCAGAACCGTCGGCACATTCACGAACGCATCCGTAAGAAGATTCTCGGCACCGCCGAGCGTCCGCGGCTGAATGTGTATCGCTCGTTGAATCATATTTATGTTCAGTTGATCGATGACCTCGAAGGTGCGACCCTGGTTTCTGCGAACTCCGCCGAGGGTAAGAAGGGCGAGCGGCGCACCGGGGGCAATCTTGCCGCGGCCAAGAGCGTCGGCAAAAACATCGCCGAGCGCGCCAAGGCCAAGGGGATCAGCAAAGTTGTGTTCGATCGTGGCGGCTACATTTATCACGGACGGGTCAAGGCCCTGGCCGATTCCGCCCGTGAAGCCGGACTGCAGTTCTAAAGATTGCAGGGCGGGGAATTGCCGTTCCAGGGAATAGGAAATGAGAGTTTAACGAATGCCAACTGTCATTAAGAAGCTCGATGCGAATTCCTACCAGCTAAAAGACCAGGTGGTCGCGATCAATCGCGTGACCAAAGTGGTCAAGGGCGGCAAAAACCTGTCCTTCGCGGCCCTGGTGGTGGTGGGAGATCCCAGCGCTGCCGTCGTAGGCTACGGTTCGGGGAAGGCGAAGGAAGTTCCCCAGGCCATCCGCAAGGGAATTGAGTCGGCGAAGAAAAACCTGATGAGAGTAAACCTCACACAGACCAGCATCCCGCACCTGGTTCTGGGACGCTTTGGATCGGGCCGGGTGTTGCTGAAACCCGCTCCGGAAGGTACCGGAGTGATTGCCGGCGGCGCGGTGCGTGCGGTAATGACTTCGGCGGGCATTCAGAACGTATTGACCAAGTCGATTGGCACCACCAATCCGCACAATGTGATCAAGGCGACGTTTGACGCGCTTAAGCATTTGAAGAACCGGAGCGACGTCGCCGCCATGCGCGGTAAGTCTGTTGAGGAACTGTAATCATGCCTCATAAATTGGCAAAGAAATCGAGTCCAGGTGGCGGCGCCAAAATCCATTTGAAATGGGTACGTTCCGCCATTTGTGCCCCGGTCAAGCAGAAGCTGGTGGTTAAGGGTCTGGGCTTTACCCGGCTGAACCAGGTGATCGAGCGCCCGGATAATCCGGCCATCCGCGGCATGGTGGCCAAGGTGCCGCATCTGGTGGAGATTGTGCAATAAGGAGTCTGTCAGCTCTCAGTCCATCAGCCCTCAGCTAGAACCGGGCGAGGAATCTGAGGGCTGCGGGCTGAGAAATTATTTATGAATCTTTCCAATATTCGCGCACCAAAGAAGGCGGCGGAGAACAAGAAGCGTGTCGGCCGCGGCATGGGCTCGGGCATGGGCAAGACCTCCGCCCGCGGACACAAAGGCCAGCGTTCGCGCAGCGGCTCGCGCATGATGCGCGGCTTTGAAGGCGGCCAGATGCCCTTGCATCGCCGCATGCCCAAGCGCGGATTTACCAACATTTTCCGCCAGGAATTCAACATCGTGAACCTGGAGAAGCTGGCGGCGCTGGGCGAGACTACGATCACGCCGGAAGTGTTGCGCAAGGCGGGTGTGATCAAGAGCAAGCACCCGTTAAAGGTGCTGGGGGACGGCGAACTCGGGATCGCGCTCACCGTGCACGCCCACAAGTTTTCCAAGTCGGCCCAGGAGAAGATCACCAAAGCCGGCGGCAAGTTCGAGGTGTTGTAGCCGATGCTGGAGAAACTGGCCAACGTCTTTCGCATTCCCGACTTACGCAAGCGCATCCTGTTCACGCTTGGGCTGCTGGCGGTGTACCGCCTGGGCGGACACATTCCCACGCCGGGAGTGAATGCGGACAAGCTGCAGCAATTCTTCGAGCAGAACAAGGGAAGCCTGCTTGGCTTTGTGGATCTTTTTTCCGGCGGTCAGCTCCGCCGCTTGACCATTTTTGCCCTGGGCATCATGCCCTATATCACTTCGTCGATCATTTTGCAGTTGCTGACCGTGGTCTATGAGCCGCTGGCCAAGCTGCAGAAAGAAGGCGAACTCGGACGCAAGAAGATCACCCAGTGGACCCGCTATCTGACCGTGATCCTGGCCTCGGTGCAGTCCTTCGGCATCGCCTGGCAACTGCAACGAGGCGGAGATTTTGTCGTGCATCCCGGCCCTTCGTTCATTCTGATGACCATGCTGACCCTGACCACGGGCAGCGCCTTCATCATGTGGCTGGGCGAACAGATCACCGAGCGCGGCGTGGGCAACGGCATGTCGCTGTTGATCTTTGCCGGCATCGTGGTGGGACTGCCGCGCGGCGTAATCGATCTTTTCGACAAGGTGCGTACCGATGCCTGGGGCGCCTTCACCGGGCCCGCGATGATCATGCTGATTGGCGTGATGGTGCTGGTGGTGGGTTTCATCGTTTACGTGGAACGCTGCGAGCGCCGCATTCCGGTGCAGTATGCCAAGCGCGTGGTGGGGCGCAAGGTGATGGGCGGTCAGTCGACTCATCTGCCGCTGCGGGTAAATTCCGGCGGCGTGATGCCGGTAATTTTCGCCTCCTCAATTCTAACTCTTCCCCAGACGTTGGCGTCTGGCCTGCGCAACAACCGCTATTTTGGAGAATTGATTCGCAACCTGGGATGGGGCGAGCCGCTGTACACGGTTCTATACGCTGTGGGGATCATCTTTTTCGCCTACTTCTATGTGTCGATCGTCTTCAACCCCAACGAGGTTGCCGACAACATGCGGAAGTATGGGGGGTTTATCCCCGGCATTCGTCCCGGCAAGCGTACCGCGGACCATATCAACGAGATCCTCACCCGCATCACGCTGGTGGGTGCGCTCTATCTGATCATCATCTCCTTTATTCCGGAATGGATGATTACCGGTATTCACCTGAACCATCTGTATGGGCCAATTGGCGCGTTTTTCGAGCGGCTGCCCACCTGGATTACGAACGGTTTGAACGTTAACTTTTACTTTGGCGGGACGTCGCTGCTCATCGTGGTCGGCGTGGCCATGGACACGGTGACTCAGATCGAAGCTCAGCTGGTGATGCGTCACTACGATGGCTTTACCCCCCGCAGCGGACGCATTCGCGGGCGTCGCACCTGGTCCTGACGTTGGCGCCCTGAGGTATGAAGGCGCGAGCGTCCACGCTCGTGCTCCCCGGGCGAGGATCTGGTCTGGAACAACTGGTCCTTCGCCACTGGTTTGATGGAACACGCAGAGGTTGATGTGGGCTCGCAGAGGTCGCGCTGGCGGAATGAAATCGGGATTGGGAGGCGGGACCAGTTCGATGGCGGAGGCGACCTCACGCGGCATCGGACCTGTCATTTTGCTCGGCTCGCCGGGCGCAGGCAAGGGTACGCAGGCCAAGAAGATTGTGGAGAGCTACCGCATCCCGCAGATTTCTACGGGAGACCTGCTGCGGGAACATGTGCAGCGGGGCACTCCGCTGGGGGTGGCGGCGCAGGACGTAATGGCGCGGGGCGAACTGGTACCCGACGATCTGATGTATGACATGGTGGCGCAGCGCTTGCGTCAGGCGGATTGCGAGCGCGGTTTCATTCTGGATGGGTTTCCCCGCAATCCGGCTCAGGCCGGATGGCTGGATGCGCTTCTGGAGCACGAGTTCTTTCAAAATTCGCAGCGCGGCAAATGCCTGCCCATTGTGATCCGAATTGACGTGGACTATAATCTATTGCTGCGTCGGCTCACCGGACGCCGTTCTTGTCCCGTCTGTGGACGGATCTACAACGTATACTCCCAGCCACCCCGTGTCGCTGATAAATGCGATGTTGATGGTTCTACGCTGGTGACCCGGAATGATGACCGTGAAGAAGTCATCCGGGACCGTCTGACGGCTTACGAACAGAAGACCAAGCCCGTGGCCGAGTACTACGCCCGCAAGGGGCGGCTGGTTTCCGTAAACGGAGACCTGCCGGTAAACCAGGTTACGGAGCAGATTTTCAAGGTGATCGAGAGCCAGCGCGCCGGGGCTCCCGGCGACAAAATGAATCAGGGGTAACGAAAACAGGCTTAACCGGATCGGCGAACTGGACATGGCGATTGTCTGCAAATCGGCGTCTGAGATTGAGAAGATGCGTCGCAGTGGCAGCATTGTGCGCCAGGTGCTCAATCACGTCCGCAGCCTGGTGGTGCCGGGCGCGACCACGATGGATCTGGAACGCGCGGCCGAGCAGCAGATCAAGGAGTTGGGTGTGAAACCCGCTTTCAAGGGATATTACGACTACCCCTGCGTGCTTTGTACCTCGATCAACGAGGAGATCGTTCACGGCATCCCCTCGGAAAAGAGGGTGATGAAAGCCGGGGACATTGTTTCGATCGATTGTGGCGTGGTGCTGGACGGCTACTATGGTGATGCCGCCATCACTGTCCCGGTGGATGGTTCGATCACCCCGGAGCTGGCCAAGCTGCTCGAAGTTACCGAGGCGTCGTTGTACCGTGGCATCGAGGCGGCCCGCATCGGCAACGCCGTCGGAGACGTCGGCGCTTCGGTGCAGGAATTCGTGGAAGCCAATGGTTTCAGCGTGGTTCGGGAGTTCGTAGGACACGGCATTGGAACGCGGCTGCACGAGGAACCGCAGGTGCCGAATTATGGCACTCGCGGGCACGGACCTCGTTTGCGCGAAGGTATGGTGCTGGCCATCGAGCCCATGGTGAATTCGGGCAATCCGGGGACCCGCGTTCTGGATGACAAGTGGACCGCGGTCACTACCGATGGCAGCTACAGCGCTCACTTCGAGCATTGCGTCGCGGTCACCAAAGATGGTCCGATGATTTTGACGCAGTAAAGCAGCTTTTAGCCATCAGCTCTCAGCTATCAGTCTTGGCTGAAAGCTGACAGCTTTCCTAAGGAGTCGATGAGCAAAGAGGACGCGATTGAAGTGATGGCGACGGTGGTTGAACCGCTGCCCAACGCCATGTTCCGGGTGGAACTGGAAAACAAGCATCAGGTGCTGGCGCACGTCTCGGGAAAAATGCGCAAGAATTTCATTCGCATTCTGCCGGGTGACAAGGTTGCGGTTGAGCTTTCACCCTACGACCTGAACCGCGGCCGCATCGTGTACCGTTATAAATGAATCTCGTCGCTTCTGTCGTCGCGCTTTTGCTGACGGCTGAGGGCTGAAGGCTGGTTTATGAAAGTACGAGCATCGGTTAAGAAGATTTGCGACAAGTGCAAGGTCATCCATCGCAAAGGTGTGGTGCGGGTGATCTGCGTCAACTCCAAGCACAAGCAGCGTCAGGGATAACAGAGGAGCACTATGGCACGTATTGCAGGCGTCGATCTTCCGCGCAACAAGCGCGCCAACATCGCGCTGACTTACATCTACGGCATCGGCCACCCGCGCGCCGCGCACATTCTCGACGCCGCCAACGTGGACCCGACGAAGAAGGTCCAGGACCTGGGTGAGGACGAAGTCAACCGTATCCGCCAGGTTATTGAAAACGAGGGTCTGGTGGAAGGCGATTTGCGCAAGGAAGTTTCGATGAATATCAAGCGGCTCATCGAAATCGGTTCCTATCGCGGCTATCGCCATCGCCGGAACCTGCCCGTCCGTGGACAACGGACGCACACCAACGCGCGCACCCGAAAGGGCCCGCGCAAGGGCACGGTCGCGCAAAAGAAGAAGGCGACGGCAAAAACTTAGAACCAGTCATCAGTCGTCGGTCTCCAGGCGTCAGGAAACCTGGCAGCGATCGACGGCGACGGGGAACGCTTGACGACCGAAGACTAACAACTAGGATTAACTATGGCAAAGCCAGCAGCACCAGCGGCAGCGGGGACCGGGGCAGCGGCGCCGGATAAAAAGGGCAAGAAGAAAACCTTCAAGAAAAAAGAGCGGAAGCACGTTCCGCACGGAATTGCCCACATCCAGGCATCGTTCAACAATACGATTGTGACGATCGCCGATCAAGCGGGGAATGTTCTGGCGTGGAAGAGTTCCGGTTCGCTGGGTTTTCGCGGGTCGCGAAAGGGGACGCCATTTGCCGCCCAACAGGCGGCTCAGAACGCCGCTAACATGGCGCGTGATCACGGCGTGCGCAGCGTCGAGGTGCGCGTGAGCGGGCCCGGGTCCGGACGCGAATCGGCGATTCGCGCGTTGGCTGCAGCCGGGATAGAAGTTCGTAACATTAAAGATGCAACACCCATTCCGCACAATGGTTGCCGTCCGCCGAAGCGGAGAAGGGTGTAGCGATTTGAACTGAGGGGCGGTTGGGTTCGGACCAACGACCATTGGCGAACGACCAGCGACTGATATTCGTCCGGGAGGAAGGGTGAAGCCAAACCTGTAAACCGGTCATCTAATAAGGAGAAAACAACTTGGCACGTTATACCGATCCTGTCTGTCGTCTCTGCCGCCGCGAGGGCATGAAGCTGTTCCTCAAAGGCACCAAGTGCTTTAGCGATAAATGCCCCATCGAGAAGCGTAATTTTGCTCCAGGCCAGCATGGCAAGGACCGCAAAGCTAAGATCGTTGGCTACGGCTTGCAGCTGCGAGAAAAGCAGAAGGCCAAGCGTATTTACTTCACCCAGGAAGGCCAGTTCCGCAATTATTTCGAGAAAGCGGTGCGCACCAAGGGTGTAACCGGCGAACTGCTTCTGCAACAACTGGAGCGCCGTCTGGACAATGTTGTCTACCGCCTCGGTTTCGGGATGTCCCGCCGCCAGGCGCGTCAGCTTGTCCGGCACGGCCACATCCAGGTCAATGGCCGTAAGGTGAACATTCCCTCGTATCAGGTGAGCGCAGGTGAGGAGATCGCCATACGCGAAGGCAGCAAGAAGCTGCCTATCCTGGAACCGGCGAAGGAATTTGCCAGCCACCAGAATGCGCCCAACTGGCTGGAGATTGACCGCGACAATTACAAGGGACGCGTTCTGGCGCTGCCCAAGCGTGAGGATATTAATCTGCCGGTGAATGAGCAATTGATTGTTGAGTTGTACAGCAAGTAGTCGATAGTCGTCGGTCGTTGATGGTTGGCCAAAGACGAACGACCGACGACCAAAGACTAACCACGGTTTTTCCGGTCCACCAATTCGAGCCAGATCAGCCTGTCTCTGACGCTTGACCTGAAATTGCACTCGGACCAGTTCAGGGATGTCAGGACTGAGCCAAACGGCCGAAGGAGAACAACGTAATGCTTTGGAAGGGATTTCAAAAACCCAAACGTCTCGCGGTTGATACTTCAACCCTAACCGACAAATACGGCATCTTCTGGGCCCAGCCCTTTGAGCGCGGCTTTGGCACCACCATCGGCAACGCTCTGCGGCGCGTCATGCTCTCTTCGATCGAAGGAGCGGCGATTACCGCCGTGAAGATCGAGGGTGTGCTGCACGAATTCCAGTCGATTCCTGGCGTGGTCGAGGATGCGACCGATATCATCCTCAACCTGAAGCAGATCCCATTCAAGTTGAGCGGTGACGCGCCCAAGGCGATCTATCTGCGGGCCGACCAGCCGGGTGTGGTCACATCCGGCATGATCGAAGCCGATGCCGATGTGGAAGTACTCGATAAAGACGTCTACATCGCGACCGTCAGCGAAGGCGGCAAGCTCGATATGGAAATGCGTCTCAAGCGTGGCCGCGGCTACGTTTCGGCGGACAAGAACTTTGACGAAGACCTGGGCATCGGCTTCATTCCCATCGATTCCGTGCACTCTCCGGTGCGCAAGTGCAACTACACCGTGGAAGCCGCACGTCTAGGGCAGATCACCGATTATGACAAGTTGACTCTCGAAGTGTGGACCAACGGCTCCATCACCCCGGCTGATTCCATCGGCCTGGCGGCGAAGCTGCTGAAGGACCACATGAATATCTTCATCAACTTCGAGGAGGACATTGAGACCTCCACTTCCGTCGACGACCGCAAACCGGAAATCAAAAACGAGAACCTGAACCGGTCGGTGGAGGAGCTGGAACTCTCGGTGCGCAGCTACAACTGCCTGAAGAACGCCAACATTCAGACCATCGGCGAACTGGTGCAGAAGACCGAAGCCGAAATGCTGAAGACCAAGAACTTCGGCCGTAAGTCGCTCAACGAGATCAAGGAAATTCTGTCGTCGATGGGGTTGAGCCTGGGAATGAAGATTGACGAGCACGGAAATGCCGTGCCCGGTCCGACCTCCAATCAGGTGCTCCCGGCATCGGCGTACGGTCCGGATAACGATCTGTAGGAAGTTTAGGGTCGCAGGGTGGCGCCACCCAAGTTTCCGGCTTCTAGTTTCGCGAACGAGATTCTTATTTTCGCGGATGCTTCGAGCCGGAGACTAGAAATAGAGACCAGAAACTCGAGACGGGAAATAGAACTGGCCCCTGAACTGGCCTTAGAGGATCCCCAATGCGTCACAAAGTAGCAGGATGGAAACTGGGACGTAACACCAGCCACCGCCGCTCGTTACTGCGGAACCTGGTGACTTCGCTGATTGTCGAGGAGCGCATCGAGACCACCGTGCCCAAGGCCAAGGCCCTGCGTCCGCTCGTGGAAAAGATGATCACGCTGGGCAAGCGCGGAGACCTTTCCGCGCGCCGCCAGGCCGGCGCCTACCTGATGACCAAGGAGGCGGTGACCAGGCTTTTCGACACCGTTGCTCCGCGCTTCGGAGATCGCGAAGGCGGTTACCTGCGCATCATTCGTGCTGGGTGGCGAAAAGGCGACGGCGCCGACACGGCATTCGTCGAACTACTGGGTAGTGAGAAGTTGCAGGAAGAAAAGCGCGAAAAGCGCGCCTCGGCCCGCTCCCAGCGCGCACAAGAAGCCAAGAAGGCCATGGAAGAAGCCGAGACCCAGCAGGGGGTCGAGCATCCCGCTGACCACGCTGAGGGCGAAGACAAGGTAAAGGACGAGAAAGAGTAGTAAATCGGCAGGCTCTTGGGACGGGCTCCTCGCCCATCCCACATCCTTTCGGCCATTCGTACATGTCCGCCCGCGTCTATCGGCCGTAACCTTGCCCTGGTTAAACCTCACGTTAGACTGATGTGAGGCCTATGGAGTTCTCACGCAATCAAATCGGCATCGCCGCGGGAGCTGGTGCCCTTCTGCTGGTTATCTTTTTCGGCTACCTCATTCACCTGAACGGCCAGGGTCCGGTGTTGGACCGCTCGGAGCAACGGGATCCGCTTTCGGGAATACCCAATTCCATCTCTCTGAATCCTTTGCGCGACCGCACCTCCGAGCGGGAGGCGGCCAAGTTTATCCGGAGCATGCGCGACGGGAACTGCAAAGAAGCACTGGCGAACTGGGCGAAGGACTATCGCAAGAAGTATGCCGCCTTCATTTGCGATTCTGAGGCTCAGCATCCTCTGCTCTCTTGGGAAGTGGCGGACTGGGAGGACACGCCGCCATTGCGCATCCTGCGCTACCTTGGCAAACGCCGCAACGCTCGCGATCAAAAAAGTACGTACCAAGAACTCTTCTCGGTGACGCTGGAGAAAAAAGACGGCGAATGGGTTGTGACCAAGTACGACGCGATGTATTGAGAGCAGTCGTCGGTCGTCAGGCCTCATGTGCTCCAGATCATCAATCTTTAATTTGAATTTGTGCGGGAGGGTGTGAGTAGACTGGCTCTGCCGTGCGCGATCGCAGAATAGCGAACAGCAGTACCTGTGCCACCAGTGCCGCGGTGCTATCGAGTAATACGTCGTGCACAGTTCCGGTACGCTTGGGAAGGTAGGTCTGATGCCACTCGTCGAGGGAGGCAACTAAGGCGCTCATGAAGAAAGAAATTCTCGCCCACTGGATCGCCCAGTTCGTGCCGGGAAAAGGGAATGTAGCCCGCCAGGCACGGAATAACAGCACGCTCAGCGTGAAATAGCCCACGAAGTGGCCGGTCTTGCGGATGAAGAATTGCCAAACCGGGAAGTGAGCCCGGCTTACCCCCAGCAGAAAATGCAAAAGCGGGTAAAGAAAGCGGCTGGTGTTTTCGGCCGAAGCATAGTTGGTGGATTCAGCCAGGATAAGCCCGAGCCAGAGAATCGCCGCGATCCATGCTTTCAGCAGGTTTTTTTCGTCGGAAGTCAAGCGCCGGCTTTCGGACCTTCATTCCACGGCATAATTTGGCGCCTCGCGCGTGATCATCACATCGTGTACGTGGCTTTCACGCAGGCCGGCGCCGCTGATGCGGACAAAGCGAGTCTTCTGCAGCAACTCCGGAATCGTGACGCAACCGCAGTAGCCCATGCCTGACTTCAAACCGCCTACCATCTGATGCACGATCATGGCGACTGAGCCCCGGTAGGGAACGCGGCCTTCGATGCCCTCCGGCACCAGCTTCCCGAGCCGATTCGAATCCTCGGCAATCCCGGCGGTAGAAGCGTCTCCGTCGACGTTCTGGAAATAGCGTTCGCTCGAACCTGAAGCCATCGCACCCAGCGAACCCATACCCCGATAGGACTTGAACGAGCGGCCCTGATAAAGAATCAACTCGCCCGGACTTTCATCGGTGCCGGCAAACAACGACCCGATCATCACTCCTGACGCGCCCGCCGCCAGGGCCTTCGTAATATCGCCCGAATATTTGATGCCGCCATCGGCGACCACCGGAACGTTGAGATCTTTGGTGGCGCGGTAAGCTTCCGCGATGGCTGTCATCTGGGGCATTCCTGCGCCGGTTACGACCCGGGTGGTGCAGATCGAGCCCGGGCCAATTCCAACTTTGACGGCGTCCGCGCCGGCGCGAGCCAGTTCGCAAGCTCCGTCGAAGGTTCCGACGTTGCCGGCGATCAGATCCACCTCCGGAAGCTTCGCCTTCACCAGTTTGATGGCCTCGAGCACTCGTGTGGAGTGGCCGTGGGCACTATCAATGGCCAGCAGGTCCACCTTGCACTTCACCATCTCCTGGGCTCGCTCGAGGAAGTCGCCGGTGGCGCCGATGGCTGCGCCCACACGCAACCGGCCCTGCGAGTCCTTGGCTGCGTTGGGATATTTCAGCTTCTTCTGGATGTCTTTGACTGTGATCAAGCCTTTGAGGTTGTAGTTATCGTCGACCACCAGCAATTTTTCCACGCGATGTTCGTGCAGGATGTTCTCCGCTGCCTCGAGCGTAGTTCCCACGGGCACGGTGATCAGGTTGTCTTTGGTCATTACCTTGCTGATGGGAATGTCGAAGCGGGTTTCAAAGCGCAGGTCGCGGTTGGTAAGAATGCCCACCAGCTTTCCGTTTTTGGTGATGGGCACGCCAGAGATTTTGTACTGGCGCATGACTTCGAGCGCGTCGGAAACTCTGGCGTCGGGCGACATGGTAACGGGATCCACGATCATACCGCTCTCCGAGCGCTTCACTTTGTCCACTTCGTTCGCCTGCTGCTCGGGAGTCAGGTTGCGATGGATGATTCCGATGCCACCCTGCTGCGCCAGCGCGATCGCCATGTGCGATTCCGTGACCGTGTCCATGGCGGCGCTGATGATGGGAATATTCAGGCGGATATTGCGCGTGAGCTGGGTCTGAGTGTTGGCCAGCGCGGGAACGACGTCGGAGCGTGCGGGCAGCAGCAACACGTCGTCGAAGGTAAGTGCCTCGGGGACAGGGAAATGGATCATAAAGTCTCTTGTAAGCGCAAGGTAAGCATCTATTCTAGAGACGGGTGGCGAATGAGGCAAATCACTTGCGCCGGCCCGAGAAACGTACTAACTTTTGCCGCACTTTGTGGGGACGTTAAGAGGGATCCTAAGGAGGCTGTCTCATGAACACGCATCTGGCTCGGCGTTGGCCGCTGCTGTCTATGCTTGCGCTGGCAAGCGTGGCGACCGGGGGATGGCAAGGTAAGCCGATTACCGGACTTCATCCGGAAGACTTTGAGGGTCGCTTTGTCGGTCACGACGACGTCCACTAACACCAGGTGGGTACTCACGCGTTTCGTCGGCGCCGGAACCTCGCCCGGAGGGGGCGATGGCGCTTGAAACCGAACCAGCGCTGGGAGTTCCTGAAGCAGCGCTGGTTACCAGCTGGCCGGCACTAGCGGTGAGGGTGAAAATCGCCATTTTTTCTCCCGGCTTGTACTGCTTCTGGACAAAGCTGAGCATCTGCCGGCGGGCATAGCCTTGATCGGAAAAAGGGGTGTTGACGGCATCGAGCAACATCACCGTCACCGGCCCGCCCGGCGAGCGATACTGCGGCCGGTTCGAATAGATACACTGTGGCTGCCCTTGATGCCTCCACAGCTCCGCTCACGACCGCCAGCGCTGGAGGTCTCAGGGCGTCAGCGTCAGACCAGGCCGACAGCGTGCAAGCGGCCCTAGAAGCCTTCGCAGGAGCGCAGTCCGGCTATGCGGAGGACCACAGGGCGGTATTGAGCTTGAACGCTCTCAACAGCTTGGTGCGAATTCTGGCAGGCCTGCCAGGTCGCAAGAGCATCATCTGGGTGACGGGAAACCTGCCCTTCTCGCTGGTTCCCGAGAACCGCACCATGACCGATGCGGAGTTGGAGGAGACCTTGCCCAGCCTGAACACCCGCCGCGTCATCGAACATGCTTCGGGAACCCAGGTGGCCACGTTCCGTCAGTCCCATGCCGGAGACATTCGGGAACTGGAGTCCAGGCTGGCCAGCGCGCAGGTGGCGGTCTATCCCGTCGATGCACGAGGTCTGACGATGTCTACTTCAATTGATTCGCAAGAGACCATGCTCGACATCGCGCATGAGACGGGCGGGCGCGCCTATGTGAACCAGAATGAAATCAAGTTTGGAGTGGAGCGGGCCTTCCAGGACAGCGCCGCATCATACACGCTCGGTTACTATCCAGAGAACAAGAAGTACGACAGCAAGTATCGGCAGATCAAAGTGAAAGTGAAGCGCGATGGAGTGGATGTGCAAAATCGCCGAGGCTACTCTGCGGTGGATCCCACGCAGCTGAAAGGTTATAACTCGGACCAGGCGGTGACTTCGGCGCTGAGCGATGCGGTTCCGTCAACCCTGGTCGCTTTCACGGCTCGGGTGGTGCCATCCGCTGATAACCGCGCGGCGAAGGGCAAGGTGGGAGTGGATTTTCTGGTGGATGCCAGCACTGTGTCCGCTGAGGACGCTGGCAGCGGCAAGAAGTTGAACGTAGCCTTTTATGCTGCCGTCTATGCTCCGGACGGGAAGATCGTAGGCAACCGGACATGAAAGTGGACCAGAGTTTCGACGCCAACACCTATCAGCAAATCGTCCAGCACGGGCTTTTGCTGCATATGGATCTGGATCCGCAGCCAGGGAACAACCAGTTGAGGCTCGGAGTTCAGGACAACCGCACCGGTTTGGTAGGGTCGCTGGGAGCCCTATGCCGCAATAGCTTGAAGGGCCCAGCGAACTGGTGCGGCCCCCAGCTTGGTTCACTCGATGTAGGTTGATTCGACGTTCAGAAACTGGGGCTTATTAACAGTACACCGATGCCTCAGGCCTTGAGCAGTCGTCCTCGAAGCAGGCTGCCAACGGGTAGAGTTTTCTTCTCAGCCAATCGCTTTTCGCCTGCGCATACAGTGCCGGAGCGGTTTGTCTTTTGCTTAGGAACGGCGTATATTCGTCGTTGAGAACTGTTGTGTAGTTACCAGCACGTGGCGAGACACACCAGTGGGCGCAAGCCCACTTTTTAGTTTCAGCTGGTTTTAGAACGAAAAGTGGACAGCTACAAAGTATTGATTTCATGGTATTTGAGATCGATAAGGTACGCGAGATTGCGGAGCGAGTAGCGGCTTCCAGTGGGCTGGAGACGGTGGAAGTGGAATTGCGCGGCGGCGGCAAGGCCCGCATGCTCCGGATCGTGATTGACAAGCCCGCCGGGGTTACGCATGAAGACTGCGCGAACCTGAGCCGGGAGATCGGGACGATCCTCGATGTGGAGGACGTGATTCCTGGCGCTTCCTACACCTTGGAGGTTTCTTCTCCGGGGCTGGATAGAAAATTGCTCCGGCCGGCGGATTATGAGCGTTTCGTCGGTAGCCAGGTCAAATTGACAACGCAGCAACCGGTGAAGGGCAATCGTCACTTTGAAGGCCGACTAGAAAGTTTTCAACATGGGCGTCTGACACTGGACCTGAGCGCCGCCCGGAAAAAACGTCGTCCAGGCGAAGGCGCCGCGGAAAGATTGGAAATCGATCTGGCCAACGTGGAGAAGGCGAATTTGGTGCCGGAGATCTGAGAGCGGACGTCGGACTTCGGAGCTCAGCAAACACCGCCGGTTCTGTGTACGACGTCTGACGGCTGGGCCCCAAGTCCGGAGTTGGAATTTACCTATGGCAAGTGAGCTCTATAACACGATCGACGCTTTGAGCCGGGAAAAAGGCATTGATCCGCAAATTGTCGTGAGCGCGGTGGAAGACGCCATCGTGGTCGCCACCCGCAAGTATTACAAGACGCAGGAAAACCTGCGCGCCGAACTGGACAAGGAAACCGGCAAAATCCGCGCTTTTGCGGTAAAGACAATCGTAGAGAACCCCGAGCAAGTGGAGGATCCTGTCCTGCAGGTCACGCTGGACGATGCCCGCAAAATCGATCCCAACGTCGAGTTGGGGGGCGAACTACAGATCACCAAGCAGACTGAGGGCATTCTCGGACGCATTGCAGCCCAGCTGGCCAAGCAGGTGATCTTTCAAAAAGTGCGGGAAGCCGAGCGCGACACCGTGTACAACGAGTACATCGGGCGCGTGGGCGAGATCGTCAACGCCACCGTGAAGCGCATCGAAGGTCCAGATGTGATCTTTGACATCGGTAAAGCGGAAGCGCGCATGCCGCGCAAGGAGCAGTCGCGCCTGGAGTCGTTTGCCATGGGCGAGCGCGTGCGGGCCGTGATCGCCAGGGTGGAGCGAGCTTCAAAAGGGCCGGCAGTCGTGGTTTCACGGGCGGCGCCTGACCTGGTGCAGCACTTGTTCCAGACTGAAGTTCCGGAAATCTACGATGGAACCGTGGTGATCCGGGCGATTGCGCGGGAAGCGGGAGAGCGGACCAAGATCGCGGTCATGTCCAAGGACAAAGACGTGGACGCGGTGGGTGCCTGCGTCGGCATGAAGGGGATGCGCGTGCAGTCCATCATCCGCGAGCTACGGGGCGAGAAGATCGACATCATCGAGTATCACGAAGATGCGGTGACCTTCGCGGAAAAGGCATTGCAGCCAGCCAAGGTGAGCCGCGTGACCGTGGTCGACGCCGGCGACAAACATCTGGAAGTTGTGGTGGATGACAGCCAGCTTTCCCTCGCCATCGGCAAGAAGGGACAAAACGTCCGCCTTGCGGCCAAGCTGCTGGGCTGGAAGATTGATATCAAGAGTGAGGAAGAGAAGCGGCAGGAAGTGGAACTGCAGATGTCCGCGTTGGTGGGTTCTGCCTCCACGCCGCTCGAAAATGTGCCCGGTCTGGGTGAAGGGCTGATCGAGAAGCTGAGTGCCGCCGGCGTGAGCACGGTCGAGTCCCTGGCGGACATGACTCCTGAGCAACTCGAGGCTATCGAAGGAATCGGTCCCAAGACGGTGGAAAAAATCAGTCTGGCCGTCAATAATTATTTCGCCGGTCTGGAGGCGGGCGAGGCGGGTGAAGCCCAGGCCACTCCGGCGGAAGGTGAGGAGATCCCCGCAGAAGCGGTTGCGGAGGAATCAGCCGCGAGCGCGGAAGGCGCAGCGGAACCTACAGAGGTTGTAACCGAAGAAGCCGCGAGCGAAGAAGTGGCCGAAGACTCAGCCCGGGCGACAACTAGTACGGCGGCGGAAGATGCTGGGCAGGCTGAATCACCCCAATTCTCGGAGCAGCCTGCTCCTTCCGAGGACAAGCAAGAGGAAAAGCAATAAGTGAAACTCTCTCGCACCCAGCAAGTGGCTGCAGGGAGCCCAAGGCTGAGGCCGTGAGGTTGATATGAAGACTTAGCGGAACAGTCGGAGGACGAAAGGGCGGATGAGCAAGATTCGAATCAACGATCTGGCAAGGGAGCTGGAAGTCAAAAGCAAATCTATTCTCGACGTACTTCCGGAGATCGGAGTTACTGAGAAGAAGAGCCATTCCAGTTCCCTCGAAGACCATGAAGCGGATAAGGTGCGCGCGCGCCTCCGCAGTGCCAGCCCGGCGCAGACTTCGAGCCGTTCTTCGCGGCCCGGTCGTGCGGACGCCGATGAAATCAAGACCAAGATCGATCTTTCCCAGATTTCCAAACCCGGCGACGCATTAAAAGCCATCATCAGCAAGCAACAAGCGCCGGCGGCGGTAGCTCCGCCGCCGACTGCGCCGGTCGAGGCCAAAGCCGCAGGCACCGCGCAGCCAACTGTGAATGCTCCTCTGCCAAAGCCGGCAAGTCCTCCGCCCGCAGCTCCGCCGAGGCTGGTTGTCCCGACTTCAACCCCACGGCCAATCTTTACGGTTCCGGCGCCGCCAGTTCCTCCCCAATCCGCAGCTCCGGCTCCAGCAGCGCCCGCGGTCCCGATTGCCCCGAAGCCGGCAGTTCCGCCGTCCGGAGCGACCGCCGCGCACCCAACCTCTACCACGCCGGCGGTGGCATCACTAAGAACCGCCGCTCCCCCGCCGTCGCCGTCGACCATGGCAGCCAGACCAACCGCGCCGGCTGCACCACCACCAGCGCAGGCGCCGACGCCGCGAATGATCGTGCCGCAGACTGGACCCCGTCCGGTGTACAAGGCGCCGTTGAGGCCAGCCGCGTCGCCGGGCGTGGCGGGCGCGCCCGTGGGAACCACGGTGCGACCGGCGCCGGGACGTCCGGTACCGGGACAGCCAATTTTCCAACGTCCGAGACCGGGCGCCCCCACCAATCGGCCGCCCTTACGTCCGGGCGAGCGCAGACCGATGCATCCGACTCGTCAGTCTCCGACCGGCACCCGGCCACTGGGAGTTGGGCCAGGAGCTTCACCCACAGGGCCGACAACGCGGCCCGGCAGCCGGCCTGGCGCGCCGTCACGCAGACCTGGGCAGCGCTATGTGCCGCGTGGCGTGAAGGAAGGTCCGATGAAGGGCTACACGCCGCCGCCGCGGTTGTCGCTCTCCAACGAACCTCAGCCGATCACGCGCAGCATCACCATTACCGAAGGCATCAGCGTCAAAGATCTGGCTGAGAAGCTGGGACTTCGCGCCAAGGACTTGATTGCCCGCCTGCTGACCCGCGGTGTGTTCGCTACGATCAACCAGACTCTGGACACCGAACTGGCCAGCGAGATGGCGCGCTTCTTCGGAGCCGATACCAATGTGATCACCTTCGAAGAGCAAGCCGCCAAGGAAGTCTCCGAAGCTGCCGCGGGTGAAGAAGGCGTCCCCACGGAAGGTGCACCGCGTCCGCCCGTAGTCACCATCATGGGCCACGTCGATCACGGCAAGACCACGCTGCTAGATTCCATTCGCCTGACTAACGTGGCCGGAGGCGAAGCCGGCGGCATCACCCAGCACATTGGCGCTTACAAAGTAACGATTCAGGACCAGGAGTCCCCCGCGTTCGGGCGCCAGATCGTGTTCCTCGACACACCCGGCCATGAGGCGTTTACCCGGATGCGCGCGCGCGGAGCCAAAGCCACTGACATCGTGGTACTCGTCGTAGCCGCGGACGATGGCGTCATGCCGCAGACGCTGGAAGCCATCGACCACGCGCACGCCGCGGAAGTGCCCATCATTGTCGCCGTGAACAAGATCGACAAGCCCGACGCTTTACCGGATCGGGTAAAGAAGCAGTTGGCTGACCGCGGATTGATGCCCGAAGACTGGGGCGGAACGACAGTGTTCGTGGATGTGTCGGCTAAGCAAAAGACGAATCTGAACCTGCTGATGGAAATGATTTGCCTGGTGGCAGACCTGCAGGAACTGAAGGCCACCCCGGACCGTCCCGCTACAGGCGTAGTTCTCGAAGCCAAACTGGATCGTGGCCGCGGGCCCGTGGCCACTTTGCTGGTGCAGAACGGAACCTTGCGCAACGGTGACAACTTCGTTGTCGGCAACGTGTACGGCAAAGTACGCGCGATGTTTGACGATCGCGGCGCCCAGCTCGAAACCGCCCCCCCTTCCACTCCGGTCGAAATTCTGGGTATGGAAGGGTTGCCCCAGGCGGGCGACCAGTTCGTTGTAGTGGCCGACCGCGACAAAGCGCGCGGCGTTTCCGAATACCGCGAACAGAAAGCCCGCGAAGCCACGCTGGCTAAGAGTTCCCGCGTGTCGCTGGAAGGCCTGGCGGAACAGTTGAAGACAGCCGGCACCAAGGAACTGAACATCATCCTGAAAGCCGATGTAGGTGGGTCAGTGGAAGTGCTGAGCGATCTCCTGACCAAGCTATCGAACGACAAGGTACGGCTGAAACTCCTGCGCTCTGGTGTGGGCGCTATCACCGAGTCTGACGTGCTGCTGGCCTCGGCTTCGAACGCCATCATCATCGGATTCAACGTGCGCCCGGAGAGAAAGGCGCAAGAACTCGCCGAGCAGGAGAAGGTCGATATCCGCTTGCACTCGATCATTTACGAGTTGCAGGACGAGATCAAGCGCGCCATGACCGGTCTGCTCGAGCCCACGATCAAGGAAACCTACCAGGGCCGCGCCCAGGTGAAGGAGACCTTCCGCATCCCGAAGGTGGGCACCATCGCGGGATGTTCCGTGACCGACGGCATCATCAAACGCGACTCCGAAGTGCGGCTGCTGCGCGACAACAACGTCGTGTTCACGGGCAAGGTCGGATCCTTGCGCCGCTTCAAGGACGACGCCAGCGAAGTGCGCAATGGCATGGAGTGCGGCATCTCGATCTCGAACTACGGCGACATAAAAGTCGGTGATGTGATCGAAGCCTTCGTGACCGAGAAGGTCGCAGCGGAAGCCATAGCTTGAAGCAGTCGTCCGTCATCGGTCGTCAGTCTTCAGTTTTTGCTGACGACTGATGGCTGAAGACTGACGACTGAATGATCGCTTTTCTCACCCTCGAACTGCACATCGAAGCGGCACAGTCCCTTAAAGACAAGCGGCAGGTGGTACGCAGCTTGAAAGACCGATTGCGCGCCCACTTCAACGTGGCGGTGGCGGAGTTAGATCCCAGCGGACTGTGGAACCGGGCTACGTTGGGCGTGGTTGGTATTTCAGATTCGCGCGACTATCTCGACGGCTTGATGAAGAATGTCGAACGCCAGGCCACTCGTATCGCAAACAATGGCGGCGCGGATGTCGCGGATTCGTTTCTCGAATATCTCTGATCCCTCCCTTGCGCCTGCGCTGGCAGTGGTTTTCTGATATTCTCATTCGTTTTACTCAAGAGGTGTACGTGGAAAATCGCGGTGCGAAGTACCATCGGGGGCGCCTCGGAGAAGCCCTGCGGGAGGAGATCGAGACCATCGTGGAGGGCGAGCTGGGCGACCCGCGCATCGGCCTGGTCAACGTCACCAGCGTGGTGTTGGCGGAGGATTCACGCTCGGCGCAAGTGTTCGTTACGCTGGATGGAGATGACCAGGAAGCCGAGCGCTCACTGGAAGGACTAACGGCGGCGGTGGGGTTTATCCGGCGCGAGGTAGCGGAGAACTTGCACCTGCGTCGTCCTCCGGAACTGTATTTTCACCTGGACCGCTCCGACCAATATGGCGCCAGAATTGATGAGCTGCTGGGTCGGACCAGGAAGAAGAAAAGATAGTGATTCAGTCGACAACTGATGGCTGGTTGAATCGGGCTCTATCCGGACCGCTGGAGTTCGGCAAGCATGTTGAAAGAAGTTCTGAAGGAAATTGAGCAGCGTAGCCGGTTTTTGCTGACCTCGCACGCCCGGCCGGATGGCGACGCGATCGGCTCGGCGCTGGCCTGCTGCCAGGTCTTGCGCGCGATGGGCAAGGAAGCGAAAGTCGTTTTGCGCGACGGCGTGCCGCGTGTGTATCAGCCGCTGCCTTTTGCGGAACAGGTGGTCCAGACCGAGCGTGCGAACGGAGACTACGAAGCCGCCATCATCCTGGAGTGTGACAGCATCCAGCGTACGCGGCTGCTGGGGCTGGAAAGCAGGTTCCTGATCAACATTGATCACCATTTGAGCGGGTGTCCGTTCGCCCACGTAAACTGGATCGATCCCAAGGCGGTGGCCACAGCGGAAATGGTGTACCGCCTGGCGCGCGAGGCCGGTGTGACAATTTCTCCCGAGATCGCGACTTGCCTTTACACCGCGGTTCTCACCGATACCGGTTCATTCATGTTCGAGGGGACCAACGAACACACATTCGCACTGGCACGGGAGTTGGTGCTGGCGGGCGCGGACCCGGCGCACTGCGCGCGGAACGTTTACTTCGGACATTCCACCGCCAAGATGCGACTGTTGGGCGCGGCCCTCTCCAACCTGCACCGGGAAGGAGCCCTGGCATGGATTTCAGTGACTCAGGAGCAAATGCTAGGCTGCCATGCGAAAGAAGAAGACTGCGAAGGGCTCGTGAATTACGCGCTTTCCATGCAGGGTGTTGAAGTGGCTCTATTCTTCCGCGAACTTCCTGACGGCCGCTTTCGGGTAAGCCTGCGCAGCAAGGGTAAACTGGACGTGGCGGCGGTGGCGGAGCGCTTTGCCGGCGGCGGACACCAGTGTGCCAGCGGCTGCGCGCTGGATGGACCCTTGCCGGTCGCGGCGGCGCGAATAATCAAAGAATTGCGGCTTGGTCCCTCCCTACAATAAGTGTTCCATAGTCGACTCGTGCCGCCTTCATCAAACTCGACGTTGAAACCTGCCGCATCGAATCCTGCTGGCCCCAATCCCGCCGGCTCCAGTCTTCGTTCGGATTGGCTGCTGCTCGCCGCCTTCTGCGGATTCCTGTTTTTCTTTGGTCTCTCGTATTTTGGATTGGTCGGAGCGGACGAGCCGCGCTACGCGCAGGTGGCGCAGGAAATGCTTGCCCGGCACGACTGGATCACACCCACGCTCGGTGGCAAGCCCTGGCTTGAAAAACCGGCTCTCTACTACTGGCAAACCATGCTCGCCTACAAAATCTTTGGCGTCAGCGACTGGGCCGCACGTCTGTGTTCAGCGGTGGATGCCACGTTAATGGTGGTTGCCGTCTACCTCTTTCTGCGGCGCTTTCGCTCCGGCTTGAAGTTCGCTGGGTTTCGGTCCGCCGGGTTTCAGCTCGCCGGTTTTCCACTCGATGGCGCGCTGATGACGGCCTCCGCCAGCGGAGTGATCGGATTCGCGCGCGCGGCGTCGACGGATATGCCGCTTGCCGCCATGTTCACCATCGCCATGCTAGCTTGGTATGCGTGGCATGAAAACGCCAGCAAGCGGTACCTGGCGCTGTTTTACATTTTCCTGGGACTGGCCATACTGGCCAAGGGACCGGTTGCGCCATTTTTGGCAGCTGTAATCGTGGTGCTCTTTGCCGCGGCCAAACGTGACTACGGGCTGATCACGCGAACCTTGTGGATTCCCGGTATCGCGTTGCTCGGCGTGGTTGCGCTTCCGTGGTATGTCGCGGTCCAGTTGAGGAATCCAGAATTTTTTCGGGTGTTTATTCTCGAGCACAATCTGGCGCGCTTTGGTAAGGATGTTTATCACCACACGGAGCCTTTCTGGTACTACCTGCCAGTGGCCCTTCTTGGACTGGTGCCATGGACGATGCTGGTGTCTGCGGCTGTAATCGAGAGTATTCGTGTGTGGTGGACAGAAAACGGTTGGAAAGAAAATGGAGAGAGGTCTCAGTCGGGACACGCATTGCCTGCGTTTCTCGTGCTCTGGCTGGTCGTCCCGATTGCGTTTTTCTCATTGTCGGCGTCGAAGCTGCCGGGATACATTCTGCCGGCGTTACCTGCGGGCACGATGCTGTTGGCGGAGTATGCGCGACGGCACGTGGTCGAGGATGATCGTCCAAGTCTTCTGCTGATAGTCATGCATTCGACGGTTGCGGCGCTGCCCGTGGTTGCGGCCCTGATGATGCAAGACATCGTGCTCCAGCACAGATTGCCGTGGGGGCGCGTAGCCGCGATCTCCTTCGGGCTTGCTGCCGGGCTTGCGGCTGGCATCGCATTGACGTTACGGCATCAGTTCGGTCTTCGTGTATTGCGCTTCATCACCCTGGTTCCGGTGTTGCTGGCGGTTGCCGTGGTACTGCGCCGGGGCGCTCCGGCCCTGGATGCGAGGCTCTCCGCACGCCCGCTGTCCCAGGAAATCAACCATGTGGATAATCGGTCTCTTCCCTTGGCCATTCTGCGCCTGCCGCGCGAGACCGAATATGGCCTGCAGTTCTATCGCAATCAAAGCATTGCGCGCTATGAACTGGGACAAATCCCGGACGGCGAGCACCTACTGGTGGCGCGGGAGGGGTGGCAGAAAAACCTCGCAAAATGGACGACTAGCCGGCGGGTCACATATCTGGGAAGCTTCGCGGCGCAGGGTCTGGATTATTACTGGGTAGCGGGGAAGAGCAGCAACTAGTATTCAGCCTTCAGCGCTCGGCCAAGAACTGTCGAACTAGGGAATCGGGGCAAAGTGAGATATTCACGCTCGCTTCGTGCTGCACGCTAACATTTGGCGTTCGCTGAGTGCTGAGTGCCAGGAGCCAGCCAGAAGCCAGCCAGAAGCTACAAACCCCTGTTACCACTCCGTATTCCCCCGTTTGCCTCCTGCTGTGACGAAGCACTACACTCGCTGTTCGCAGCCCGCCATGAGCGCGCTTAGCAAGCCGGAACCCTTCAGGAGCCTCCAGGTGGAGATTCTCGACCTCAGGCATTTCTCGTCCGCCGATCTGCGTCCCCTGCTCGAGGACGAGATCCGGGAATGGTCGCGTGTGCTCTCCTGGGACTACAGCGGGTCGGCTGAGATGATTCTGCGTTACGTGGATGCCAAGATCCTGCCGGGCTATGCTGCCATCGAGCGGGGACGAATCGTGGGATACGCCTTCTTTGTCTACGAAGGCAGTAAGGGCGTGATTGGCGACCTTTTCGTCGCCAATGGCGATCGGCTGCCCGATCCGCATGAGGTGGAGTCACGCTTGCTGCTGCATGTAATCGAGACGTTGCAGCAGTCACCCGGAATTCATCGAGTCGAGGCGCAGTTGCTGGTGCACGAAGCCGGAGTAGTCGCACGGCCATTTGTCGAGCAAGTCTTTCAGCGCTACCCCCGGCTTTTCATGGTGTTGCCGCTGAGCGATGCGCTGAAAACGGCACCGCCGATGGACCCTGAAATTGAGCTCCGGCGCTGGGCGGAGCAGGACTACCAGCCCGCGGCCGCCGTGATCACCACGGCTTATCGCGGACATGTGGACTCCGAGATCAACGATCAGTACCGCACTCTGAGCGGATCCCTGCGTTTCCTGAACAATATTGTCCGTTTTCCGGGATGCGGCACGTTTGATCCTGAGGGGTCGTTCGTCGCGCTACACAAGCGGACGCGAAGCCTGGTCGGACTGATTCTGTGTTCTCGCGTGCGCCACGATGTTGGACACGTGACCCAGATATGCGTGTTGCCCGAATACCGCTCCCGCGGACTGGGCGAGTTGTTGATCGCAGCTACGGCCGGGAACCTTCGTCAGCGGAATTTTTCGCTGCTATCGCTCACAGTGACCGAGGCGAATGCGCGCGCGGTGACGCTCTACCAGCGCCTCGGATTCGACACTAAGCGTGTGTTTGATGCGTTCGTGTGGGAAGGGTAGCTGTCCGGCTCTCAGCCGTCAGCACCCACCCGGCCCCCTCGACTTGTCTAGGCTGCGCAGGCGCGGCTCAGAGGTGGGTTTGGGGTGACGATATTTAAGTTAGGCGAGCGATTCAGGGCTGAAAGCTGATAGCCGAAGTCAGTGCCGCAACAGCCACATCACCCATCCTGCCGCGAACACGCCGCCGGCAAACATCATGAAGCAATACAAGCCGTAGCGGATCTGTTCACTGACGGTGTTGCGTTGGGTGATGCCAAAAACAACCGAAGCGAATACCGAGAACAGTACGGCGGCGCTGAAATGGGAGAGTTCCAGGGTCATTCGATTCGTCCGATCACGGCTTTTTTCCGATCGCGATGTGGTATGCATCGGCGACGCTGATGAAATTCAGCAGTCCGGCGACGATCAAAAACTTGGTGCCGTAGTCAGCGGTGGCGTGGGCAATTGCGCCGTGGCCCCAATCCTGCACGCGGGTCACGATGTAGAGCCCGCCCGCCCCCACGTCCCCGACGAATCCGAGAATGTCCAGAATATCGCCTCCGTTGGGTAGATACACTCGTCCCTGCATGAGCAGTCCGAGGACGAACATGGTGCTGATGGAGGCCATGAGCAACACACCTCGAATCCACCGCTTCTGGATCAGGTGGCCCGCGCCTGGGATCAGCCATGCGATGGCCGGAGCGATAACCGACATGTTGGGCGACGCCGGCGACGCGGCCGTTTTCGGCGTTTCTGCGGTAATGGATTTAGTTGAGTTTGCCATTCAGATAGTTACGATTGCACTTTGAATTGTACCTGTTACTTCCGCTCCCTGGGGCCGGACCAGCATGTTCACCTCGCTGCGCACTCCAAATTCTGGCAAATAAATACCAGGCTCGATGGAGAAAACAGAGTTGGGCAGAATGCGGCGCTCGTCGTGAATTTCCAGGTCGTCCATGTTCGCCCCGTTGGCGTGCACCTCGGTGCCGATGGAGTGCCCGGTACGATGAATGAAATACTGTTCAAAGCCGGCACTCTTGATGTAATTGCGCACCGCGCGGTCCACTTCCCACCCCGCCATGGGCTTTCCACTGCTCACTCCCGTCTGCACCGTCTTTACACCCACGTCGCGCGCCTGGCGAACGATGCTGAAAATGTTCCGCATCTGATCGGACGGAGCCTGGCCCACAAAGCCGGTCCATGTGATGTCGTAGTATACGGCCCCGGGTGTGTTTTTCTTGGCCCAGATATCGAGCAGAACGAAATCACCCTGGCGGATTGCTTTTGAATTTTCGGGACGCGGAGCGTAGTGCGGATCGCCGCTGTTCGCGTTTACAGCGACTACGGGCAGATCGTCGGCTACCAGGTTCTCGCGGCGGAAAGCCTCCAGGAGCCACTGTTGTATTTCGTGCTCGTTGGTTCCACCGTTGCGCGCGCGCTGTCCGATCTCCCGGAAGGCGGCGGTGGTGATGGGATCAATCGCATCGCGCGCGGCGAAGTGGGACTTGATTTGCTCCTCAGTCAGAGTGGCTTCAAACAATGCCACCAGATCACAGGAGCTGACCACATTTTTACCCAGGCCGCGCACCAGATCGATGGTGCCGCCATCCACCAGGGAAATGGTAAACACCAGGTTGTTCGGCGAATACTGCATGGCGATGTCGCGATAATTGGCGAGAATCGCCTTCACCTGGTCAAACAGTTCCTGCCAGCCGGAGTATTGGCGCTTGCTGCCGGGGAGCGTGTCGAGATGTCCGGGCTCGATTTTGTGAACCAGTTTCAGCGGTTCGCCGTCGGCTGGGATCAGGTAGAACCAGCGCCGGGTGACCATTTGACCCGCAGGCAAGCCCAGCACGCGGTAGGCGATGGGATCGCGATGATGGTGGTCATAAAAAAGCCAGGCGTCGATGTTCCGCTCGCGGAGCGCAGCTTGTATGGCGGACAGGTCCATGGGCAAACCACTATTCTAAACAACGGGAGGGTTTTGAGCGAATCAGGGTCCAGCCGCCGTCTCGGTTCACACAGAAGAAGTGCTGCCTGGCCCAATGCTCTTGTCATATATCCACAGAAGCGCCGCAGTCGCCACCCCCACGGCAGTCACAGCCCACCAGATGCGACCGGGTTGATGAGTCACCTCGCCAAAGTGACGAATCAGTTTGCCGCCCAACCATCCGCCAACCAGGGACCCGATTCCGATCGGCAGAAATGCAAAGCCCATGTACGTTCCCTGTTGCCCCGGAGGAGCGAGCCGCGAAATGTATTCGTAATAACGCGGCGACTGCGTGATCTCACCCACCGAGACCGCAAACAACGTAAGCACAACCATAAGAACCGTGGGATGCCGAATCAGAATGAGCCATGCCAGGCCCGAGATGAGAGTTCCAAGCGTGATGGCGCGAAATGCAGGCATCCGTTGGGTGAGAAAGCTGACCACCAACTGCAGTGCGATCACGGTCAGCGGTCCAGTCACCAGAAGCAGTTCGGTGTTGGCCTTCGGATTGATGTAGTCGTGGATGTACAGCGGCAGAATGATAAATTCCTGCCAATAAACCACCCAGTATCCGGAAAAGATCAGCAGGAATAGCATGAAGCGCGGGTTTGAGATAACCGTCGCAAAATTCTTCGCCGACTGAGCCAAGCTTACAGTCTGCGCATCACCCGAACGGCGCGGCTCTTTGAACAGCAACAGTACCCCGAAGAACATGGCAAACACGCTCAATGCCGCCACGCGAAAAACATTCTCCACCCGCATGTGCTGGTGTACCCAGGACGCAATGTAAGGCCCTGCCGCCCCCCCGATATTCACCAGCGTGTAATAGATGGAATAGCCGATGGAGCGAACGTTTTCTTTGGAAGCGCGCGCTGTGGTTCCGACCACGCAAGGTTTCACCAGAGCGACGCCCAGGGCTGGCAGCATGAGGACCAAGGTCACCAGCACTCCCAGCGGCATGGCGTTGCGCAGGGGAGCCAGCCAGGGAGATCCAATCGATCCCAGCAGGAAGTAGGAGCAACTCAGAATTAAGTAGGCCAGCGAAAGAGACCGGCGGAAGCCCAGGCGGTCGGCAATGGTGCCGCCGAATACCGCCAGGAACCAGACCAGCCCCCCGAACAGTCCGGTCAGACTGCTGGCCTGCTCCACCCGAAAATTCAATGTCTCGTGGAGATAACGTGCCAGCGATGCGAACGCGGCATAGTAGGAAAGCCGCTCAAAGAGTTCGCTGATGTTGGCGACCCAGAAGGGGCGCTCGAAACCGGTGCGAATCTCGTGCAGGCGTTCGGAAAAGGTCAGAAACGGCTCCTTGCGGCCGGCTCTATGGAGACCAGCCGGATCATATCGCAAATCTCCGCCTGACTTCGTCTGCGGACATGCCCGCGACCCGAATGATCTTCTTGCGGCTGATCTGGCCGGACGCTATGGTAACCGAGGACCGCGGAACCTTCAAAAACTCTGCGAAGAATTCGATGCAGGCCTCATTAGCACGTCCTTCCCGAGGCGGAGCGGTCAGGGATAGTTTCAGAGCGTCCGCGAGTTCGCCGGTGATGGCGTTCTTCTTGGCGCCAGGGTGGACCTTGACCGCGAACGTAGCGCCCGCGAGGGTTTCGTGAACTGAGATCATCAAGACCGATTTACCACCTCGGTCAGAGAAGCAACACAGGGAAAGCAGAAGATAAATCCCGATTTCCCCTGCGTTTCTCTCTGTCCTCCGTGGTTAGGATTTAATTCTTTCCCCGAAAATTGCGGTTCCGATTCGGACGCAACTAGACCCCTCTTCGATGGCAACTTCAAAATCGTGCGACATGCCCATCGAAAGCACCTCTATGTTTACCTTCGATAGATTCCAGGCCAAGATGCGATCGCGCAATTCGCGCAGCTGGCGAAAATAAGGCCGCGCCTGCTGCAGATCATCGGAGAAGGGCGGGATGGTCATAAGGCCGCGAAAGTCCAGGTGCTCGAGACTCGGCGCCGATTGCAGCAACTCCACCAACTCGGGCGACTCCGGAGGCATCCCGCTCTTTGCCGCTTCTCCACCGACATTGATCTCAATCAACACGCGTAGTTTCCTACCAATTTGCTGCGCGGAGCCATTCAGCTTTTCCGCCAATCGCAGGGAATCCACCGAGTCGATTGCAGTAAACAGTTCTACTGCCTTGGCAGCTTTGTTCGTCTGCAAGTGACCGATCATGTGCCACTCGGCCTGTCTCAAGTCGGCCAAAGCCCCAGCCTTACCGGCAAATTCCTGAACGCGGTTTTCCCCGAACACTCGAAGTCCGGCTGCGTAAGCCTCGCGGACCCGTTCCGGCGCAAAGGTCTTACTCACTGCCATCAACGTGACTTCTTCGGGATCCCTTCCAGTTCGGCGCGCGGCGGCCGCGATCCGCTCGCGTATCTCCGCTACATTCTGTGCGATGGACATCCAGAACAGTAGACCACGAAGAACAGTTAAGGAGCACGAAGGAAAACCACGACAGACCGGACATTGCCATGGGATCGGAGGGCCCCCGAAAATCGTGGGCGAAAGGCGCGCCACCCCACCCCATCCCACCCCAGCCGTGGTTACATCATCGCAGTCGGTGGGGCCGGTTCATTCGGGTCGCCGGCGCTTGAGAGCGGTAGCCAGATCATCAATGCTGCCAGAGCCATCATCACGCCGATCCCGGCAAGATAGGCTGGATTGTCGAAAATCTGCGGCCTTGCCCATGAGGGTGCAAACTGCAATCCAGCCCAAACCAGTCCCAGCACGGCTTCACCGGCGATCAAGCCCGAAGCCGTGAGGACGCCAGCGTTTTCCACTCTCGCCTTCTGCGCCTCGTTGAATCCGCGGTGTTGTGCCACCCAATCTCCGAGCGAGCGAAAAACTCCTCCTAGGAAAATGGCGAACGTGGTCTCAAACGGCAAGTACATGCCAACTGCCACCAGCATGGGGCTACGTACCTGCATCATGATCATCGCAACGCCGAAGAGAATGCCAACCACCACCAAGGGCCACGGCATATCTCCGCCGACGATGCCGATGGCCAGGGTGGCCATCAGCCCGGCCTGAGGCGCCGAAAGCTGACGGTCGCCAAATCCGATTCCTCCAGCTTTGATATTGGCTTCATGCAGCAGCATCAGCGGAAAGTACATGACCAGGCTAGCGACTACCACCGCGATCAGTTCCGCGATCTGAATGGTGCGAGGCGTGCCACCCAATATGTAGCCGACCTTGAAGTCCTGCAGCAGTTCGCCAGCGACAGACGCGGACACACAAACTACCGCGGCCACTCCCAAAACCGCGGCCACTCCGGGAGTTCCAGATACCCCCAGCGAGACCATGAGAAGCGCCGCGATGATCAACGTCGAAAGGGTCAAGCCGGAAACTGGATTGTTAGAAGACCCGATCATTCCCACCAGGCTGCCCGATACCGTGGCAAAAAAAAAGCCGACGATGAGCATTACCACGGCAGCCAAAACGGCCTGCCAGGTCAATCCTGATATTTGAATGTAAAGGAAACACATGAGCACGAACATTAAGGCAATGAGGCCGAAGACTGCTTTTGAACTCATATATCGCTCGGTGCGCGACAGCTTGGCTTGCTGCTCGGCCGTTTGTCGCAGGTCGGAAAATGCTTTTCCCAGTCCCACCGTGAGGCTTTTTCGCATTCCGTACAAAGTGTAAGCCGCACCCACCAGCATTCCCCCGACGGCGATGGGACGCACGATGAACCTCCACACCGCGACCGACATGGCTGCCCAATTGTCGGGCGTATCTGACGGAAGATACTGTTTGAGCTGCGGTCCAAGAAAAAATATGAGTAGCGGAACCAGCAAGCCCCAGGCCAGTACGCCGCCGGCAAACTGGATCGAAGCAAGCCGTAGTCCAATGATGTAGCCCACTCCTAAGTAAGCAGGGCTCACGCTCGGCGCCGCGAATGTGCTGGCTCCTCCCGCGGTTAGAATGTTGGTGTTTCCTGCGGCTCCCAGACGAACCTGGCTTCGTCCCAAATGGCCGATGGCAAAGTGAAAGTCTTTGTCGGCGGCAAACAATCCAAATCTCCCCAGCATGTACACCACACCACCTACGCCGATATTCCAGAAAAGATATTTCGCCGCCTCGGCGCCTCGTTGTCCGGCTTTGTGAATTTCCGACGCCGCCACCGACTCGGGGAAGGGCAATTCCGGATCTTCCACCATCACGCGTCGTACCAAGGAAATAAACAGGACTCCGAGTACGCTGCCCACCATGATCAACGCCGTGGATTTCCAGTACGCGTCGCCTGGCCGGAAAGAAGGCCACGCCTTGGCGATCAGAAATGCAGGAATCGTAAAAATCGCCCCGGCCGCAATGCCCTCCCCGATTGAGCCAGCGGTACGGGCGATGTTTTCCTCAAGCAGCGATCCCTTCCACGCCCTCATCGCAGCCATCGCAATCACTGCCGCTGGATAAGTGGCTGCAATGGTGATACCGGCACGCAAACCGAGGTAGGCATTGGCCGCGCCCAGAACGACCGTCAGCAACAATCCGAGCAGGACGGCGCGGAGAGTAAACTCCCGCATTTCCATCTGTTCTGGGACGTAAGGCTTGAATTTCTTCGGGTTGTCGCGGGTATTCAGAGGGCCTTGGACACTCATGATCTGAAATCCTCGGAAGTGTAAGTGAGACTGGGTCTTAGGTGATTCAAGAGACGGCGCACCTTAACACGCATGCGGGGTATCTTACAAGGTTCGGCGAGCGCTCTGGAGTTACCCCGAAGTTACCTCGAGGAAAAATGCCGGGGTGAGCGATCTTCCTGGAAATCGTTCCAATATCGCATTGGCGGCCAGTTCTGCTATGATAGCGGCCAATTTTCTCTAGCCCTCCCCGAGGTTTGTAGCGATGCCGTCCAGACTGTTTCAATGTCGAGACTGTGGTGGTTTTAACGGGTACCGCTCACGCCCAAAGACCTTTGTTGAAAAGTTCCTGTTGCCTTTACTGCTTCTCCGCCCAGTGCGCTGCGGCGATTGCTTCCGGCGATCGGTGCAGACGATGTTCGTCCAGGTGCGAGAACGGCGTGAATCCAAATCGGCACACCGCGCAACAGCTTAGATGTTGAGTCGTTGCCTGGGACATTGCGGCCCGCTATACTGAAGTAGATTCGCCCGGTTGCGGCCTGAGTGGCACCGGGCGAACGCGGGAGGTTCGTCTTCAGCAGTAGCGGGGACCCAATCCGGGCTACCGGGACTAAGATTGCGCCGCGGGACGGTTCGCTGGTGTCGATTCTGGTTTCCTTACTGAGTGGTGTTGCGGAAAGTCTCTTTGCCACCCTCTTCCCCTCCGATTGTCGTCTTTGCGGTGCCCCCTTAAACAATATTTCCTGCCTGCCGGTTGGCCAGCCATGCCCGGCTGGGGCTGCACTCCGAGTTCTGGAACGGCGGCGCGAAACCCAATCTCAAACCGGGCTCACAGGGCGGCGCGAAAATATCCGTGGGGCAGTCGCCGTGGTCAGGCCGGAGCAGATCGCTGGCCGGGAGGTCCTGGTCGTGGACGATGTGTTCACCACTGGCACCACGGTTTCGGAATGCGCGCGCGTTCTGCGCCGAGCCGGCGCATTCAAGATATATGTAACAACGGTCGCCCGCACGCCGGAGGCCGACGCGCAAGGCACGATCCTGCCGCGGACCTTTGCGGATAGGGAAGCGTTGGCGGCAGCGGGATAGAGTACACGGCAATCGGATAATTATTAATTAATGTATGTCGGGGAAGTGGAACAACTCGATGAGTGGTTCCTCGATGGGGGGATCAATGAGGAACCACCCGCCTGTACCGGTCGTCGTCGGGGTGAACCGGGAGGGTGCACATCGCGAAGGAAACGGCCACGCCCTGCACGCGCCCGTGCTGGTGTTGAATGCATCCTACGAGCCCATCAATGTTTGTGCCGCTCGCCGGGCCATCGTGCTGGTGCTGAAGGGAGTGGCGATGACCGAGGAGGAGAACGGACATTTCCTTCACGCCGCCCGCCTGGCGATTCGTGTGCCCTCGGTGATTCGGCTGCTCGAGTATCGGCGCATCCCGCACCAGACCCGCGCTCTGTCGCGCAAGAACATCCTGCTGCGGGACCGGAATACCTGCCAATATTGCGGCGAGGTGTTGCCTTCGAGCGAGTTGACCTTGGACCACGTGGTGCCGCGTTCGCGAGGGGGCGCTTCCACCTGGGAAAACCTGGTGGCGTGCTGCCATCTCTGCAACCGGCAGAAGGGCAACCAGTTTCCCATCGAGGCAGGTATGAAACTGATGCGTGAGCCGAGGGCGTTCAACTTGCATACCAGCCGCCACATCATGCGCCTCATGGGCCGCTCGGACGATAAGTGGCGCAAGTATCTTTTTTACTAGCTATCAGCTTTCAGTCTTCTATTTCTGGGGCTTCTCGGGCGGCTGGGACTTGTCCTTCTCGTCCGGCGCCTTATGCAGTTCCTGCCCTTCGTAGGTGATCTTCACGTTCGATCCAAACCGCTTGTAGTCGCTGTACTTCACGATTTCGCGGATCTGAATGTCGCCGCTGGAAAAGTGCAACGTATCGTCGGCTTTGGTATAGGTGGGGAACCAGTACTTGCCGTCGATCTGCTCACGCCAGGTGGTGAACTTGGGAAAAAGATTTTCCTGTCCCTTCTTCTTGCGAATGTCGGGGACCGTCTTGCCCAAGGTTTTCACGATCTGAAAGTCGCGGTCATCGACCCAGATGCGGCCCTGAAAATAGCGCTTCTTGCCGACGATTTCTTTGGGAGCAATGTCGAAAACGTAGCAGTGCAGTTCGTCCTCCTGCTGCTGGCCGACATAGAGAATCTGATATTCGGGTAGTTCGTCAGCGGTGAGCACGAAGGGCAGCCGGTGCCGGATATCGTCCAGGTCTTCCGGTGACATCTGAATTCTGGCCAGCGAAGATTGCGGCGCAAATACCACGTTCTCCAGGCGTTTTCCCTGGTCATTGAAGAGCACGTCGAAGATTTCGTGATACTCGCCGTCGTCCTCGGGGGTCTGTACCTTCACGTCCTGGCGATAAGTGTATTGGTCGCGGGCCTGTTGGAATTCCGTCTCCTTGGCCGCGAAACGCCGGATAATTTCTTCCGAAGTGATGCCTTTGGGTGGGGCGGGATCGAGAGGTCCTTCGTCCGCGAGAGCTGGGCGCGACCACAGTCCAGATGCGGCAACCAGCGCGACCAACACCACTGCGAAACGCAGCATTGATTTCATAGAGATAGTTTATCGAAATCGGGCAGGGAAAGCTGCTCGCGACACCGCGGCTCCCCCGTGCCCGTACCCTCTCCGCTCAGAGGGTCGAACACAGGAGGGCTGCAGTTTTCTGCACTTGGTTAGATGCGAACAAAAGCAGCGAGTTGCCGGGAAACTACGCCGGAGAAAACTAGATTGAGCCGTCGGGTTCCGGCTAGCGCAGCGTCGTCTGGGGACGCGGCACCGCACTCCGTTCCGGTTTTTCAGTGACGCTTTCTGTCGGTGTTCGGTTCAAACCAGTTACGCACCTGGAGCGCGCTGGATTGCATCAGGATGTTCGGTTGCAGATCGCCGCCTTTACTCACGGTCACGACCCATGATGGGAACGTACCCGAAGGCAGCACCTGTCAGGGCCGGTACGGTTAGAGCGTCTGGGACCACAAGGGACTCTGCGCTCAGCCGGTATTGAGCGCTGCTGGCACCGTTCGGAATTTCCAGTCCAGCCAGATCAAGAGATCCTTCCACCGCAGGATCGATCGTCCATTTTGGGCTGGTACGCATTCGGCGGATGGGAGCAATTGGGGGATCAGAAAGAGCGTCGTCCCCCGGGCGCAAAAAGCACCACAACCAAAGTAGCATGCCCAAGCATGGTTTTAAACCAGACCAGATAGGTCGGGAAAAAGCGATGCTAGGGATAACAGAGGAAGCGGGATGTGCCCCCGGTCACAACAGTGTGATGGAGGAACAAGCCGGTTCAATGTAGGCACCCGCGTTTACATTATTCTTCTCCTGCCGTGCTCTCGGGCCGACAAGTGCGCTCCGGTCAGCAGCAACAATCCAGTGAGGAAGGCCCAGAACATTAAGCTCGCCGACAACGCGAAGGGGCCATAAACCTCCTGGAAATTCAGACGGGGCAGGGCTAGGACGTAGGCATACTTCAAGGTCTCAGATAACAGGCCCATGATCACTGCGGTGGACAGTACGGCCCGCGCCGGCACCTTGCCATTGGGCAGCAGCCAGTAGACGAGAAAGAAAATAGCGATGCTGGCGATGATGGCGAACATCTTCATCATCAGAAAGCCGCCCAGCCGGACAACAAAAGGTCCATGACCCCGCAACGAAGCTTCCAGGAAGCCGATATTCCCCGCCGTCAAGGCGATCGAAAGCAACGCGAGAACTCCGCAGCTAAACGCCAGGCCCAGAGCGATCAGCTGGTTACCCAAGTAAGACCGGTTGTTGGGAAATCGCCAAATGCGGTTCAAAGCTACTTCGAGCGGCATGAAGATTCCGGTTGAAGTCACCAGAAGAATTACCAACGAAACCACCTGGGCGCGATTGCGGGCTCCTACCAGGGCATTCAGATTACGAATTACGAAGTCTTGCCCGGCCGGCAGGAAATCGCGCAGCAGTTGTACCACCACCTCATACATTACCGGGGAATGGAACACTCGCCGGATCAAAGTCATGAGCAGCAGTACGAAGGGAAAAAACGAGAGCAGGGCATTGGCCGCCACGGAGAATGCAAACGTATGTACCTCGGTGCGTAACAAATATTTCACCGTGGAACTGACCACGCCGGAATATGAGCCTTCTGCGCGCTTGGGGGCGGCGGAATGGGCTACCGAGGCAGGTGAAGCCGGCGTACTTGACTGCTGGTCACGAAGCATTTTCTCTAATCCTATCAGAGAGTTGCGATGCACCCGCCAGGGTGGGCGAAGGGTACCCACGCTGCGGCCCTTGGTCGTCGGCGGCTCGGTGCGGTAAAGCCCAGTGCTGAATCGGTTTACGCCACAATTTCTTTTCCTTGCCAGAAACAAACTTCCTGAATATTATCTTGTGCTCGCTGCACCTGTTTCGGGACGGCGAGGTTGTTGCGTGGGGTTTGACGGTTTGTGTCCTGCAGTCAAAACTCGCTTCACCACGATTGCTCCAGAAGTTTGTGCCGTGGTCTCAGCCACGACTCAGGCGCCGGAGGTTTTCTTGTTGGCGTGATTTTCTGAGAGGCTCACGAGCCGGTTGTGCTTTCGTTTCCTTTGAGGGGGTAACACGGAGCATGAGCTCCACGGAGGATTCGGAAGTTAATTCACAGAGTAGAGTTGAAAGGAGTTCTTTGTGAGAGAGAAGGGCACAGTAAAGTGGTTCAACGGGGCTAAAGGATACGGGTTCATCCAGCGCTCTACCGGGGAGGACGTTTTCGTTCATTTCTCCGCCATTCAGGAGAACGGTTATCGCACACTGAACGAGGGCGAAACGGTGGAGTTCGATCTGCTGAAGGGTCCAAAAGGCTTTCAGGCAGGTAACGTGGTGCGGGTGCAATAGTCAGTCCCAGTTTCAACCACTGCGAACCCTCTCAGCTTCCCCTGGGAGGGTTTGTAATTTCCGGGAATTTTCCTGAGCCTGCTCGGCGCCCCGCAGAGCTACTGAACCATGTGCTACTGAGCAGAGTCCTACTGAACTTCGACGGAAACCAAATCACCGTCGGCTTTTCCGCCAGCTTTGTAATTCACCACGACCGGGCGGTCCGTCCATTCGCAGGAGAATTCGTCCGCCCCGACCATCAGCAATGATTTGTAGTTATCGGTGCGCAGCTTGAAGGTTCTGGCTCCTGACCGCACGGTCAAAATCGCCGTCGGGCTCTGGCTGCAGTCCACGCTCGTCAGTTTCCCTCTCAGGAATTGGACCTTGCGCCTGTCCGGAACTGGTTCCGTCGCGGTCGGCGCGGTCTGATCGGAACTCGAATCCTCATCCCCTTTGCCGGCAGAACTCTCCGGCACCGGTTTGGGATTTGTTGCCGCCGGCGGCTGGGACGATGTGCTCTGCTGCGGCAACACGCCATACTTCTTTAGGGTGGGCAGATCCTGCAGGCTTTTCCTGGCCGCTTGGGCGATTTTAGGGTCTAAGCTGTTCTTGAGTCGGTCGAGCAGCGCCGTGGCGTCGTCCCACCTCTTTCCCGCGAGATCAATCTGGGCAAGATTCAGCAGATACTGCTGGTTGCGCGGGCTGAGCTGAATGGCGACTCGTATCGAGTCCGTCGCGGCATGGACGCCGCCGCCCGCCAGTCGCGCCATGGCGAGCATGTTGTGAGCCTCGGCGAAGTCTGGATTCCAATCGACCACTGCAATCAAATCCTGAACCATGTTCGAAACTCCCCGGATCGGATTTCGATTGGACTGCGCGGCTTGGAATTTCACCAGCGCCATGTAATAGCGTACCCAGGGATCGCGGCCGTCGAGTTCCATTGCTCGCGCCAGTTCATCGTTCGACGGATCGAATTCCTTTCTCTCCAGATGTACCCAGGCTAGCCCGCGGTGCGCGATCGCATTGTCCAATTTCGGATCGCTGATAATCGTTTCCAGTTCCTTCCCTCCCTGCTCGCGATGCTCAGGCAGGCGCACCAACATTTCCGCGATCGTTGCCTGGGCTTGCGCGTCGCTGATGTCCAGGACGCTGCTTCCCACCTGGCCGGCTTCGAGCAGGGAAGGGAATTGATACACCGGGCCTGTCGAGTTTGCAGCATTCGCCGGCTTGGTGTTGGCTGGCCCCGGCGACCAGGCAAGAGAGTGGAAGTAGTCTTTCACCGCTTGTCCCAATTGCGCGGCTGAAATACCAAAGGCCTGCTGAATCGCCTGCTCCACGGGAAGCTTCTGTATCTCGACCAATCCGAAATAGGTTCCCGCCTCAGACAGCTTGTTCTGGTTGAGCAAATAGTGCATCACGATCCACGACTGGGCATAAAACATCGGCGGGTAGCCGGCAGAACTCGGGCGCGTCTGGAACAGGTCCGGCACAGGCAGCCAGGGGCGGTCTAACAATTCCACAAACGATTTTGGCGAATTGGAAATCGCGGAACCTTGGCCAGGCAGAGCGTGTTCCCAAGGTAGGTTCTGGGTGGGGTCGCCGCCAATCTGGGCCTGGCTGTCTCCCAGGCGCAGGCTGGAGAAATATTGGGCAAAGCCTTCGTCAAACCAATCCTGCGTCGGGGGATAGTTGAAATTCAAAAACAAGCGGGCAAATTCGTGAGAGACGGCGCGCCAGCTATCGTCCACCGCAAGATCGAGCACAATGTAGTTGCGATCCTCGCCGGGCAAAAAAAATCCGGGAGGCGAAATGGGCCGGCCCTGGCGCAACGGTGCCACGCGGATGTACTCCTCGTCTGATCTGAGGGCGATGACATCCAGCGGTTGCGGCAGGCGCAATTTGGTTTTTCTAAAGAGCTGCGTGAAAATGTCGCGCATCTGCTCGAGACGCGAAACTACTTCCCGGCCCTTCCTGTCGCCCGCATCGGTGAGTACCGAAAAGTGAGCAGAATTTATCCGGAGCCACTTCGGCTCCGTGGAACGCGCGGACGTCCGAGAACACAGGCTGCTGGCACAGAGCAGGCTCAGAATAAGAAGTCGCGAGGTAAAGCAGGTACCAGGCATGGGCTTGCCAGCCGCAAATTCCGGACGCAAAGGATGCTACCACGGTGCGGGAATCGTGGATGTTGCCCGACCGCTATTTCGAGGTAACGACGGGCGTCCGTCCGCTTCCCGGCGCAAAGCCCGCACCCGCGTTGGACCGCGAAATCTTCTTCGCAGCCCAGTCCGCGCTGTCAGCCACAACTTCATCTTCGTCGCTTCTCAATTTCTCCAACAAAGGCGCGAAGCGCCGGTCACCGCTGTTGCCCATGGCAATCACCGCGTTACGCCTCAAACCGGTGTGCTTGGCCCGGCGCACCGCGGATCCCCGGAACTTTTGCCGGAATTCTTCCTCAGTCATTTCTGCTAACCACTCCAGCGCGGGGCTGACCAACCCGTCCCGAGCCTGAAATCCCAGCACGTTCGTTACCGGAGCCTTGCGGTTCCACGGACACACATCCTGGCAGATGTCACAGCCGAATACATGACGGCCTAAACCCTCACGCATGGCCTCCGGAATCGCGCCGCGCTTTTCGATGGTGAGATACGAGATGCAAAGGTTGGCATCCAGCTGATAGGGTGCGATCAACGCGTCGGTGGGACAGGCGTCGATGCAGCGCGTACAGGTGCCACAGCGATCCGCCGCAGGAAGATCGGGTTCGAGTTCGAGCGAGGTCAGGATCACGCCCAGAAACAGCCACGACCCCAGCTGCTGGTTCAGGATGCAGGTATTCTTGCCGATCCAGCCAACGCCCGCATACTTGGCATACACTCGTTCGACAATCGGCCCGGTATCCACGTAACAGCAGGTTTGCGGGGCCGGTGTTCCAGCTTCAGAGGTTGCCTGGCGCAACTGGTTCTCGACGGTGCGCAGCTTGCTCATCACCGCTTGGTGATAATCCTCGTGTCCCCATGCGTAGCGGGCAATCCATCCCCGCTGTGGATCATCCGCCTCGCTGGAGTAAGGCTGGGCAGTGTTGTAGTTGATTGCACAAACTACCACGCTACGGACCCAAGGCAGAGTGGAGCGAAGTGACACCCGTTTGAGGACGCCCGACTCAGCGCGGGCCTCCATGTACTTCATCTCACCGGCGTGCCCGGCTGCGATCCATTCTCGAAAGCGATCCAATTCGTCAAAGTCGTAAACCGGGGCAACGCCAACCAGCTCGAAGCCGGCAGCGCGGGCGGCCTGCTTCACCAAGTCCGTAATTTGGCTGCTCTGATTCATCCTGAAATCCGACTTGTTCCTCTAGAAGCTATCTCAAATTGGCCGTTCGGGATAGTTGCCTAGACGGCCAGTGACATTTCCATTTACAAATTGCCTCTCATTTGCGCAACGCCCCAAATATTCAATTGTGTTTGATACCTGCGAGTCGCCCTAGCCCGACGCTTGGTCCGCGTGGTTCGACTTCAACATTGCCATGCTGGCTACCCTCGGCATTTCCAATTATCGGTCGCGCACAGCGATATCGCCAGCGCGTCGAGCACCTCAGCGCGAGACGGGCATAACCCTTTGGGTGTGTTCTTGACATGCCCCGCACCCACGGGGCTGGTTTATTTTTTGGGATAAGCGGCCTCGAACTGGCGAACGGTAAATGGCTGAAGACCGACGACTGAAGACTGACGACTACACTCCCAATTTCTTCACTTCTTCGTTGTAGTACTTGCGGTAAAGGATGTCCCACTCCTGGCTACCTTCAAGAATCGTGCGCTTCTGGCTCTCGATTTTCTGGCGCGCGGCCTGGTCGATTCTCGCTTCTTGATTGAGCAAGTCTTCGAGAATCTTGCGTATTTCGAGCCGGATGGTATTCCGGTCTTCGATGAAATCCACTGCGTCGATCTCAGCCAGCGCGTCCGTGATCACGTGCGCAACTTTATTCACCTTGTCCCGGCTGACTCTCACAGCACCGCCTTGTACTTACGTACCAGTTCGCTCTTCACTTTGCGAAACATCTCCTGGTAGTTGGCACCGGTACGGCGCATTTCCTCGGAATACGCCTCCAGAATGACGCGCACCTCGTCGTTGATGCGGTCCTCCAGCGACATCTCTTCCAGCATCGAGGCATGCACCTTCTCGGTGACCACAGGTACGCTTTTGGTCTCGATGTGCCCGCCAGCAATCAGCTTTTTGGTGACTTCGCGGGCCAAGTAGCCCACATATTCTTTGGAAAGAAGCATAGCGCGGATCGAAGTGGCTTGTGGAACAGGTAGTGTAGCACAGGGAGGGTTCAGCACTTACCCCGCAGCATTCAGCCGTCATTCAGCCAAAGCGAGGGCGCGCGACGGGCTGCGGGTGTTAGTGGTTGCATAGTCGGAGGTGCCGGGACCTCAGCGCGAACCGTCTTGGCTGACCGCTGACACTGATTGCTGATTTTTCTCCCCGTTCAGGGATACAATGCAGAAATAACCGAAGCCCTTTATGCCTCCCGCGCCCGACAATCTCGCCGGCCTCAAAGATGACATGATCGCCTTCGTCGAAGGCCACGGCATGCGCCGCTTTCACGGTTACGTCGACTACGAAGAAGTCCAGAGCGTGATCTGGAAGACGGAGGACAATCCCGACAGTTGGAAGGACTTCGTGGAACTGGCCAAAGCCGCGGCCGCGCCCTTCCTTACCATGGACTCCTGGACGCTGCGACGCGAAGAACTCGACCAGATGGTCGAGCGTTTGGGCAATCTCGAGTTCACCAGCGACGAAGACGTGGAAGAGGCGCGCTGGCTGCGGACCTACGTGGGTAAGACCGGATTTGTGCAGCTGGGCTTTGCCCACCACGGCATCATGATGGTCTACGAAGCCTCCACTGACTGGTACGACCACTACCAGCGCCTGCTGGAGCTGTCCGAAGACTTCGGCGGCATTCCCATCGACGAGCCCGGGCCGGACGACGAAATCTAACCTCGATCCTAACCTCAGGTAGGTTCTCGTGTGTCAACCATCGCTATAATCAATTTTTCGGAAACCTGAGATTTCCTTTATGCGCTGGGTTCTAAAAACCGCCGACTCGGCCACGGTGGAAAAGTTGTCCGCGGAATTGAGCGCTCACCCTTCCCTCGGACTGAAAAATCCTCAACTCGTCGCCACGCTCGCCCGTCTGCTGGTGATGCGCGGAATCAGTGAAGGCGAAGGGGCCGAACATTTTCTCGTGCCCACGCTTTCTCACTTGCATTCGCCCTATCTGATGACTGGTACGAAGCCGGCCATCGATCGGATCGAAGCCGCCATCGAGAATAAAGAGTCGATCCTGATCTACGGCGACTACGACGTGGACGGTACCACCGCAATCGTAATCCTCAAGACCGCGATTGAGTTGTGCGGCGGCACCGCCGAATTTCACGTTCCGCACCGCATCCGCGACGGCTACGACATGCGGGACGACGTCATCGAGCGGGCCGCGGCTGCCGGCATCAAACTGATCATCAGCGTGGACATGGGCATTCGCGCCGTTGCTCCGGCGGAGACGGCCCGACGACTGGGTGTGGACCTGATCGTCACCGACCATCATCTTCCTGGTCCGCAAGGCATTCCATTCGCACTGGCCGTGGTCAATCCCAATCAGCCGGGTTGCACGTATCCGTGCAAAGCGTTGTGCGGAGCGGGGGTCGCCTTTAAAGTCGCCCAAGGCTTGGTGGAGCGGCGAATCCCGGAGAAGGATCGAGGCCGCCTGCTGCGGTCATTCATGAAAGTGGTGGCCATCGCGACCATCGCCGATGCCGTGCCGCTCACCGGGGAGAATCGGGTTTTCGCCAAGCTAGGATTGGAAGGCCTGCGTTCACCAGTGAATCCTGGACTCAAGGCCCTGTTGGAAGTCGCGCAGCTCAGTGGACGAGCTCTAACCTCGGGAGAAGTGGCGTTCCGCATCGCCCCGCGCATCAATGCCGCGGGCCGCATGGATGTGGCCTGCGACGTGATCGAACTCTTCAGCGTGAAAGATCCAGTACGGGCTCGCGAGATTGCCAATCGGCTTGACCAGCTCAACGGCGACCGTCAGGAGGCAGAGCGCCTTATCCTGAAATCCATCGCATCACGCTTCGAAGAAGAGCCTGCGCTGCACGACGCATTCTGCATCGTCATCGATGGCGATGGGTGGCACCGGGGTGTAATCGGCATCACAGCCACTCGGGTCGTGGAGCGTTACGGTCGGCCCGCGCTGGTCATCTCCCGCGAGGGCGAGCATGCCCATGGCTCGGGCCGCTCGATCTCCCCATTTCACCTGCTAAACGCGCTGGAATCCTGCGCCGGACTGTTCACGCGCTTCGGTGGACACTCTCATGCAGTTGGCTTCTCGCTGCCCGCCGCGCGCGTGCCTGAGCTGCGCGCGCATCTCGATGCCTACGCCCGCCTTCGCCTGACTCTGGCCGACTTCGATCCCACGCTCGGTTGCGATTCCGAACTTTCGCTTGACCAGGTGACTCCCGAACTTTTCCAGGCTGTGCAGCGTCTGCAGCCTTTTGGCGTGGGAAATCCCCAACCTGTCTTCGCCACCCGCGCCGTCCGCCTCATGGCTCCTCCCCGGATTCTCAAGGAAAAGCATGTGAAGCTGAAGCTGGGGCCGGCAGTGACTAACAACCTGCAACCGACAACTGGCAACTGGCGAAACGCGATCACCATCGACGCCCTCGGTTGGCACATGGCCGAGCGTTGCCAGCAGGCGGGCTTGCTCCCCGGCGACAATCTCGATATTGCCTTCACGATAGATAACAACGATCATCCGGACTACGGCGGGCTGGAACTGTCGCTGCGGGACTTCAAAAGCCCGACGCAAGAAGCTGGCACCGGGCAGAACGACTCATCCGCTCCCGCGGAAAACCGCAAAAGCATTTCTGGCGTTTCACCATAGATGGTAGTAACCATCGTGCCGGGCTATTTCTACTTTGATTCCGAACAAACCTTCCAAAGGCTCAGCCTGGAGCATCTGATCTTTGGGCCCCTCGGCGACAATCTTTCCCCTCGACATCAGAAGCACGCGTTCGATTTCCGGAATTACGTCGGAAAGGTCATGCGTGACCAGAATGATTCCAATTCCCATTTTCGCCAGTGAGCTCATGATCTGACGTAAGCTCTGGCGGGCGAAGACGTCCAGAGAGTTGCTCGGTTCATCAAACAACAGCGCCCGCGGTTTGTGAACCAGGGCGCGAGCGATGAGTACACGGCGCGCTTCCCCGGACGACATTTCGGAGACTGGGCGGTCCGCGAGGTGTGATATTTGCAATTGCGCCAGAGCAGCATCAGCCAGTTGCCGGTGCCTGGGGTCGACAGCGTGATGCGGAAAGATGCGAACGCTGCTGAAGAAACCGGACAAGACAACATCGCGTCCACAAGCCTCGCCGGTGCATCTGGACATGAGATCATTCGAGACAATGCCCAGCAGTGAACGCAGCTCGAAAACATCCCAGCGATCCCGCTCCAAAATGGTCATCGAAGAGCCTTCTTGGGCTACGGGATAACATTCACGGGTAATGGTCTTGATCAAAGTCGTTTTGCCGCAGCCGTTCGGCCCGAGAATCGCGACATGTTCGTCACTGCGGATACGAAGGCTGAAACTCTCCAAAACGATTTTCTGTCCCCGCATTACCGTGACATTCTGCAAGTCCAATAAAGCAGGCCCATCCATATTCATGGTGTTCTGAGTTTACATATTTGAGTTGAAGCGATGGTGGATTCTGTCGGCGCCTCCACCACCCACGTTTGCCGGCGGTACAGGCGGCCTGCAGGGCACAGTCAAGAGACAGGAGCCTCCCAAACGGCGGTTACCAACGCCAATGGCAGCTATCACCTTTACAATGTTCCCGCCCCGGCAACTCGGCACTATTCGTTGACGTCCAGGGCTTCCAGAGGTATGTGCTTTCCAACTTTTACCTGGGCGTTGGGTCGCACGAACGAGATTCACGCAACCCTCCAACTGGGCTCAGTCAGCGAGACGGTTAACGTCATGGCGGAGGCGACAACCGTCCAAGCGTCATCGGCCATGGTGTCGAGTGCACTGAGCAAGCAAGCGGCCAACGCCAAAGGCAAAGGCGTAGGCGAGATGTTCGAATATAGCGTCAAAACAGAAAATTACCATCGGCAAGAACCAGTCCGCGCGGGTGCCAATCCTGCAGTCCCACATCACGCCAGCGATGCAGGAGGTCTTCCGCCGCGTTCTCGATCAAAAAAACGAGGCGAGCAGCCTGGAGACACAACTCAAATCGAGCAGCAGGAAGTGGAGGCAATCACCAAAGACCAGGCGCGCTTACACGGAAACATGAAAACGCTGAAGGGCGGCGCAGAAGAAAAGGCGTTGCTACCGCGTGACACCCGCCAACTCGATTCCCAGCAAGACCGGCTCAATCGCTTGAATAAAGAGATCTCCGATGTGCAGGAGAAACGTATCCAGGAACAAGAGAAACTCGACCGCATGGTGCAGGAGATCACTATGGACCAGAACCTCCAGTCGGTCCCAGGTTCCGAACTTGCTACGGAAAACGGGGAACTGCCTTTAAACAAGACCAGCCTGGGACGCCCACGTACTACTAGAAGTGTGTGCCTGCACGCTTCCGGCCTGAATTACACTGTCCTCAGATGCCCCTTTCCATTCCCTCCCTCCGGCGCTGGTTTGCGGCAGGCGCCATTGGCCTGGTGCTGGTGGTCGCGGCGGTGTATTTCTACGCCCGGCACAAGGTGCGGAATGCGCTCAAGGAGGTCCCCGCGAAAATTGGTATTGAAGTACAGCAGAGTGCCCGGGGTTTCACCGTCTCCCGCTCCGCGCAAGGGCACACGCTATTCAAGATTCAGGCCAGCAAGGCGGTGCAATTTAAGCAAGGCGGCCGCGCCGAGTTGCACGATGTCACCATCACCCTTTACGGTCGGGACTCCAGCCGCTTCGACCAAATCTACGGCGCGGATTTTGAATACGATCCTCAATCCGGCGATGTCACAAGCAAGGGTGAGGTGCAGATGGATCTCGAAGCCAATCCGGGCGGCTGGACTCATCCCGATCAGGCACCTCCCAAAGAACTGAAAAATCCCGTTCACCTGACTACCACCAACCTGCTGTTCAACCAGAAGACGGGAAACGCCTCCACGCGGGACAGAGTCGAGTTCAGGATTCCCCAGGCCAACGGATCGGCGATCGGCCTCAGCTACGTGGCCGACACAGCCATACTTACGCTGGCGTCGCAGGTTGCAGTCGACTTCCACGATTCCACTCCCGTGACGCTGACCGCGGCCAGCGCGACGGTCAGCAAGAATCCGAGGGTGGTCTTTCTGGATCTTCCCCGGATGCAAAATGCTTCCCGGCGCGCCTCAGCCGATAAGGGCACGCTCTTTCTGCGTCCGGACAACACCCTAGATCGAATTCTCGCTAGCGGCAACGTCCGCATGGAGTCTCAGGGTGTGAGTCCCGCGATAGTCCAGTCCAACCAGTTGGAGTTGCTCATGGCGGAGCGGCAGGACACACTGCGCAGCGCCACTTTTTCCGGAGACGTCCGTGTGGAAAATTCAGGCACCCAGGCGATGCGGGGGAATGCCGGTCAGGTCGTCCTGAATTTCACCGGAAACAACGTGCTTGCCAACGTGCACACTCAGGAAAACGTCAAACTGGTGCAGCGTCAGCAACCCGCCAAGTCCTCCGCCAGCGGGCGCGATGACGAGGCACACGATGTCGAAGGGCACGCTGTCGGAGCTCAAGAAGTCGAAGTCACAGCATCGGTCATTGACTTCTTGCTAGCCGGGGGCCGTCGTCTCCAGCGCGCCGACACTTCCGGAGCGGCTCAGATTGCCATTCGTTCAACTACTTCGGCTACCGGGCAAACGCTGATTACCGCAGGCAGGTTCCATGCCCGTTTTGACGACTTGGGACAACTCGCCTCAGTCCATGGCGCCCCGGAGGCTCACATCGTTTCGCAAGCCCCCGGCCAACCGGACCGTGTCAGCACCAGCACCATGTTGGACGCATCGTTTCATCCGGGCAGCGGTATTGATTCCATCGTGCAGCAGGGAAACGTTGCCTACCAGGATGCCGAGCGCAAGGCTTGGGGCGGCCGCGCCACTTATACGCCAGCCGACCAGATACTCGTCCTTAGCAGCTCACCTCGGATCATTGACGGCGGCATGACAACCACCGCGCGCACCATGCGCATGAACCGTATCACCGGTGACGCCCTCGCCGACGGCGAGGTCAAGAGCACCTATAGCGATCTGAAGGCCCAACCTAACGGCGCGCTTCTGGCGTCGTCAGACCCCATCCACGTTACCGCCCGGTCCATGACGGCACACAGCAGCCCGGCGGTTGCTTTGTACACCGGAGACGCACGCCTCTGGCAGGACGCCAACGTCATCGAGGCTCCCTCGATCGAGTTCGACCGTAATCGCCGTTCGGTCATAGCCAGGGGATCGCCCGCTCAATCCGTTTCCACTGTGCTGATTCAAACTGAGAAGAGTGGAAAAGTCACGCCAGTAAAGATCACTTCCGCCAGGCTCAGCTACACCGACGGCGAACGCCAGGCGCACTTTGAAAATGGAGTCCAGGCCAAGGGGGCAGACCTCACCATCGTCGCACGTGAGATGGATGTGTTCCTGCAACCACGGGATCAAACCACACCAAATCAGTCAGTTGCAGGAGTCGGTGCAGGAACCGATGCTGGAACTGGCGCTGGAACTGGGAAGATCGACCACATCGTCGCCAGGGAGCAGGTGGTCATCACCCAGCCGGGCAGAAAAGCCACTGGCGATCAGCTGGTTTACACCACGGCCGACGACAAGTTCGTGCTGACCGGCGGACCGCCGAGCATTTTTGATGCCGAACATGGCAAGATTACTGGGGTTTCGTTGACTTTATTTAGACACGATGGTAGGGTTTTGATCGAAGGCAACAACACATCCCCTACAGTCACTCAGACGCAAGTGGCACGTTAAATGCGTACCCTGGCCACCGACGAAATCGGCAAATCCTATCGTGGTCGCCGGGTTGTAAATGGGGTCAGTATTCGGGTGGGACAGGGCGAAGTTGTTGGTTTGCTTGGACCTAATGGCGCCGGCAAGACCACCACGTTTTACGCCATCGTCGGTCTGATACCCCCCGATGCCGGCAGGGTTCTCATCGACGAGGAAGAGATCACAGACGTGCCCATGTATTTGCGGGCACGCCAGTACGGCATCAGTTACCTCCCTCAGGAAGCTTCGGTTTTCCGCAAGCTGACAGTAGAGGAAAATGTCCTCGCCGTGCTGGAAGCCCAGCCCATCTCTTGGCATGAGCGCCGGGAAAAAATGGAAGAACTGATCGACCAACTGGGCTTGGAGCATATCCGGCAAAACCGCGGATACGCTCTGTCCGGGGGAGAGCGCCGGCGCGTGGAAATTGCCCGCGCCTTGTGCATCAACCCCGCATTTATTTTGCTCGACGAGCCGTTTTCCGGTATCGACCCGATCGCTGTCCTTGATCTTCAGAAGATCATTAGTGATCTGAAGGCAAGCGGAATTGGAGTATTGATCACCGATCACAACGTCCGCGAAACGCTGGCGGTCACAGATCGGGCCTACATTATCGATGGCGGAAGGATTTTAGCCTCGGGCATGCCCGAGCAGCTGGCCAGTGATCCCCAGGTCCGCAAGGTGTACCTGGGCGAAAGTTTCTCGCTCGTGTGAATGCACAGTCGTCAGTCTTAGCCAGGTCGAATTCCGCTCAAAGACTGACGGCAGGTTTTTCTGACGACTGAAGACCGACGACTGACGACTAACTATGGTTCTACTCCAACCCAGGCTGCATTTGAAAGTCTCACAGAGGCAGATCCTGACGCCTGGCCTCGTGCAGATGGTCAGCGTGCTGGCGCTCAACAAGCTTGAGTTGCGCGACATGATCACCGCTGAGATGGTCGAGAACCCGGTTCTGGAGGAACTGGAAGACTCCGTTCCACTGCTCGACGATGCCGTGCGCCGCGAAGAAGAGCGCGAACGGGTTGCCCCTGAAGAAAACACCGTTACCGCCGTCGAAAAGAAAGATCCATTCGAAGAAATCGATTTCGGTTCGTTCTTCCAGGAATATCTCGATCCCGGATATCGCAGCCGCGGTGAGATGGAGGAAATTGAGCGGCCGTCATTCGAAAATTTTCTTTCCAAGCCCACGACTCTCTCCGACCATCTGGCCTGGCAACTCGGCGCTCTGTCAGTGAGTCCGGAAGTGCGGGAAGCGGCCGAAATCATCATCGGCAACCTGAGTGAAGACGGCTACCTGATCGCCAGCGACGAGGAGTTGCTGGGCACTGCCCCGCCCGCTCCGCCCGAAGTGGACGCCACCATCGCCGCCAGCGTGGTGAAAGAAGCTGCCGCACTCGGACTGGCCACAAACGACGAGGATTCAGATACAAATACAGATACAGATACCAATGAGGACAAGCTCGACGCGTCTTTACTCGACGTGTCTTTAGACGATACCGGCAAAGCGCTGCCGCTCGAATCGAACCCTGCCGGCGACCGTGATTTCAATTCCTCCCTTAGCGCCGACGGAGCTGCGATGGCAGCCGCTCCAGAAGCGGTCGCCCCTGAAACGCCGAAACCAGCCCCGGTCGTGGTGTCGCCGCCAGATCCTCTTCCTCAGCGGAAATCCTCTCAGCCTGCCTATCAGCCCAGTTTCAACCTCGAAGAACTACATGAGGCCCTGGACCTGGTGCGCCAAATGGATCCGCCCGGAGTTGCCTGCCGCGACTTGCGCGATTGTCTGCTTTATCAGCTGCGCTACCATCAGCAGCACTTGGCCACCAACAAAAACGGTAACGGCGAAGTGGTCGCGCAGGTCCTTTCCGACGCGGTTGCCATCGTCGACCAGCATCTGCGCGCCCTGCAGAACAAGCAGTACAAGGAAATTGCCCGCGCCATCAACCGTCCGCCGGAAGCGGTGCAGGAGGCTTTGGAGTACATCCGGACCCTCGATCCCCGCCCCGGTCTGCGTTACAACAAGAGCCAGCCGCGGCTGATCGAGCCCGACGTAGCCTTCATTAAGCACGGCGATGAGTGGCTGGTGATGATGAACGAGGACGACGTTCCGGTGCTACGCCTGAACCCAGCCTACAAGCGATTGCTGACCCGCGATGGCAACGACAAGGACACGCGCAACTACGTCAAAGAGCGCTACAAAAGCGCCATTCAGCTCATCAAGAACATCGAGCAGCGCAAGCAGACCATCACCAAGGTCTGCTATTCCATTGTCACCCGGCAACAGGACTTCCTGGAAAAGGGCATCGACCAGCTCAAACCCATGATGATCAAGGAGGTCGCCGAAGAAATCGGCGTGCATCCCTCTACGGTCAGCCGGGCGGTCGCCAACAAATACGCCCACACCCCGCAGGGCGTTTTCGAGTTGCGCTATTTCTTTAGCGAGAGCGTGAACGGCCCCCAGGGCGGCAACACTTCGTTGCTGATCCTCAAGCGTCGCGTCAAGAAGCTCATCGAGGAAGAAGACCCGAACCGGCCGTTGACCGACGAGCAGATTACCCGCATCTTGCAGTCACAGGGTATCCAGGTCACTCGCCGCACGGTCGCGAAATATCGGGAAGACATGCGCATCCCCAGCACCCACCAGCGCAGAGTAAAGAAATAAAAAGAGGCAAGGGAACGGCTTGGGCCGTGCCGCAGAAACCGACCAACATGGGTCGTACTAACAGAGTTCAAAGGTGCCTGGAAAGAAAGGGGAGCTCATGAACGTAGAGTTCACCGGCAGAAAGTGTGAAATCACTCCTGCTCTCCGCCAGTCAGTCGAAACCGGCCTGGCCAAAATCCGCAAAATTCTGGGTGACAAATTCGATAGCAAGGTAATCTTGGCGATTGAAAAACACCGCCACAAGGCGGAAATCACCATCAGCCCGCGCAACGGACCGCTGGTTGGTGCGGCTCAGGCAGGCGACATGAAGTCTGCCATCAATCAGGCTATTGATCACCTGGAAAAGCAGGCGGTCAAATACAAGACCCGCTGGCGCAGCAAGAAACGCCATGAGCAAAAGAACCACAACAAGAAATGGAATGGTAAGGGCGCCCAGGACAGTCTGCCTGTCGCGGTCGGACTGGAGGAGACTGCAGAGATTTCACTGGTTGTACACAAGTTTCCCGCGGTAGCCAAGTCCACCGAGGTTCACCTCGTTCGTACCGAGGATGCCGTCGCTGTGCGCCCCATGACCTTGGAAGAGGCAATCAAGGAAGCCCACTTCCGCGACCGTGACGTCTTTGTCTTCCGCGACCTCCAGGGCAAAGTAATGGTCCTGCACCGTACCCGCGAAGGAAAGATGGAGCTGATAGAAGCGCCGTAGCCATGGCTCTCAGCCATCAACCCCGGACGGGTATAAGGAGGCTCTCTCGGCAGGATCGCCAGCGGCAGGAACAAAAATGCTCACGGAGGCAGGCAAAATGCCCAACCAAGAATTAAACCGTTTCGATCCCTGGTCGGTGATCGTAATTGCTTTGACTCTGGTGCTTTTTCTCGGGTCCGTATTCGTCAAAGGATTCACCCACGAACTGCTCCTCGAAGCTGCGGTTTTCCTGGTCTCGATGAAGCTAATCCTGATGGCCCAGAAGAACAGCCTGTCCGCCAGACTTACAGGCCAGCGTCTCGAGCGTATCGCGAGTTTGCTGGAACAAATTCAAAACCAGCCAGCGCAAGGGGGCGAATAAGTCTCGTCGCTGGGGGCGACAGAGCCGTTCTGGTTTTGGTTTCCGGTTTCCAGTGTCTGGTGGGGTTCTCAAGACCGATACCGGATTGCGACGTGCCAGAGACGGAAACTAGAAGCTAGATTTCCCCTTCACGGACGTAGGCCGCAATTCAATATTCCCTATCCCGCCCGAGACATCAAGCCGCAGAGTGACCGGTGACTTGCCATACAAATCGTTGGAGTATTCGTCGCCCTCGCGTCTGAGCTTGTCCGCGCTGATTGAACCAATGCCTCCCGTGGCATGAACCCGTACGCCCACGTCCTCCGGCAGCAGGATGACCGCATGCCCAACGCCACCCCGTACGTCGGCGTCGAGATCCTTTTTCCAGTCTCCGGTGAGGTCGGCAATGATCTCGCCCGCACCCATTTTGATTTCAAGCCTGGTCAGCGAGAGATCGCCTGCTTTCACCTGACTCCGGCCGGCGCCCATATCGACGCTGAGTTCCATGGGTATGTTGTTACCCAAGCGAAGGTCCCAGTTGTTCTCGGTATGGCCAATGTTGAACTTTCTCCCCGCCTGGGTAAGCTCCAGCTGGCCTCCAAGAGTAGATACTTGGTAGGAAATCTTCGGCTTACCTTCACTCTCCGCATATTTGAAGTCGGCTTCCAGCAACTTGCTGGCTCCCCCGGACAGCTTCATTTCGCCGGCAGGCATTTGGATGTGTATGCGGACAGGTTCCGAGCCTTGCCGGTCGACAGTTTCGACATCATGGACCTGCCGAGAAGCGGTGCTGAAGCTGAGCGCAATTCCGAAGATGACAAGCAGCAGAATGACGGCAATCTCGCGGCCGCTAAGCCAAGCCCTGCGGGCGCTATCCTGCGGGCCAAACTGGTCCCAAAGCTTGCCCAACCCCAAAAACACTAGAAGCACGGGCCAATAACGGGACAGCAAAGGCCAGGGGTCTAATCCTGGCCGAACGTTGCTATAGAGAAACAACAGTCCCAAGGCGATGAGCAGAAACGCTCCCACAAGAGACGTACGACGATTTCCCGGCACGAATCACCTCCAGGCCGTGCCTATTATCGAGTACGAAAGCCCTTCGCGATGCTCCCCCGATTCGAGACCTCGTTCTTTTTACCTGTGACAGATCCTTGGCACTTATTCGAGGGCGCGCGCTTGAGAGCAAGGTTGGGCGCGATCGCCCGGGCCACCGCCCCGCTTATGTTTGGTGTGGACTTTGGGATGGTAGGAGCAGGCAATCCGCCGAAAAAACTGCCCTAGAACAGCACTTCCCACCGCTGCTCCGGATTTTCGATATTTTCCCCCTTTCGTGCCGAGTGGAGGACGACCAGGGTGCCTCACTCTTCCGATGACACCGCGTGTGCCTCTTCGGTCACCACGGTAAAGCCAGTCAGATTGGCGATGCCGAACGAAGTCGTAATGGCAACGTCGGAGGCATCTCGGCCGGTCGCCACCAGCACGCGCCCAATCCGCGGCTGCGTGTGGCGCGCATCAAAAGTCCACCAGCGGTTCTGCAGGTAGACTTCGAACCACGCGCTGAAGTCCATAGGCGTGGGTTCCTTCGGCACCCCGATATCGCCCAGATACCCCGTCGCATAGCGGGCCGGAATGTTGAGCGCCCGGCAGAAAGTGACCGCTAGATGCTGGAAATCGCGGCAGACTCCGGTGCGTTCCGTAAACACATCCAAAGCAGTTTTTGAAGAGCGCGCGTGATGGTATCCGAAGGCCACCTTCCAGTTTACCCAGCCGCAGATAGCCTGCACCCGGCTCCATCCGGGCTTCAGGTGGCCGAACAATTCCACCGCGATATTGGACAGTCGGTCCACCTCGCAGTAGCGGCTGTTCAGCAGATAGCGGAGCGTCTCCGGCGGCAAGTCATTCACCGGATGCTCCTGCGCGTCGGGATCAGAAGCGTCTGGGGTTCCCGGGTCCTCGATCACAGTGGAACCACTCAGCCGCAGTGGTCCCGCCGGCGCCAGCCATCGGGCACAGCGGTTGCCGTAGCTATCCAGGTAGCTCTCCACCTGTACCTCTGGACTGATGCGCACTTCGTCCGGCTCACGCAGATCCTGCGCACGAGAGGGATGCACGTGCAACATTCCAACCATGGCCACAGCCGTGGGAATGTCGAATTGAATGTCGTATCCCAGACGTATCAACACGCGCGGGGTCTCCCTCTGCCAGGGGAAAGAGCGCAACCTGTAGCGCAGGCATTATTACCCATCCCAGCGGGCAAGCAGGATGCAAAATCCGAATCGGCGGCAACAGCAACAGCCGGGTACTCCATTTGCGCCAGGGTGCGGGGGCCCCATTTTTTCGCGCTTTTTGCGAAAAGTGGGGCTTTTCGTCGCGGAGGGCAGCCCTCCCCGAGCAGTCCGGCTCCTACCCCTAACTCAAACAAGGCAAAGGCTTTGTGCTTAAATACATATAAATATATGAGTACAATTATGTAAAGATCCATGTTCCAGGTGGAGCGTTTCTTCACTTCTGCGGGGATAGGAAAATGGTGGGTTAATGCCCGTCCTACCCGTCTCACTCGTCTCGGTGCACAGTCTCCATCGAGAAGGCCGGCAGGCAGATGGCGATGTATTCGGTACCGTCTTCGACGGGGGTGGAATATTGCACCCACTCGCCTCGATGGGCGATCACAGCTTGGCCGGCGGATACATCCATCTCTCCGTGCTTGTGCTTCACGTGCAGAACTCCTTTGAGCACCACGGTGAACTCATCGAACTCGGGCGTTTGTCCAGGCTCTTCCCAGCCCTGCGGACTGCGCATGTGCGCCACGCTCACTCCCGACGTCTTGGTGTTGACGCGGCCAATAAATTCGTCGATCAGTTTCGGTTTTGTCCCCGCGGCAGGGATGCGTGTGGGCTCAGCGACCAGAGTGGGCATGGTTTCTCCTCAGGATCAACACAATAGGATGAACACAATCAATTTACCAAAGGGAAAACCACAGGTTCGAAAGCACCCGGCGGTTCGGCTTATCCCGCGCATGGGAATTCCGTGACCCATCAAGGCGGGAGCCGGAGCGGGGAATTTTCTAAACCGATAACAGGCGCGCTTTTTCGACTTGCATCGCTGCCAGCGCCTCGAGCGGCGGAACCGAGGCCGGTACGGTCAAGGTTCGTTCTGGCGGCGTGGTGCCACTTTGGAAAGCCTTGACCAGCATTTCCAGCGCTTGACCCGTATTCGGCCCGGCGAAGATTGTCGCGGTCAGCAACCCCCGCTTGACCCAGGCCTGACCTGTTTTTGGCAAGCCGTCACATCCGATAAAGGGCAGGCTCAGCCAGCGCTGCCGGGCTGCAGAGTCGGGTAGTTCCTGAAAGGCCTTTCTTGCGCCCAGCGCCATGCCATCATCCTGGGCCGCGATCAGGTCGATACGGTTCTGGTGAGAAGTGGACAACCGCAGCCAGGAGCTTACGGCCCGATAAGAGCTGGCTTCAGTCCACTGCGCTCGCATGACTTTTACCTGTACGTCAGCCGGCTTGGTCTCGTACATCCCGCTGGTGCGCTGTTTCGCGGCCAGGCTTTCTGCGGGGCCTTGAACGTACAGGACCGACCCGCCTTTGGGCAAAAGCGCGGCAAACTGGTGTCCCTGGATGCGGCCAATCTGCTCGTGGTCCGAGCTGACCCCGAAAATTGGAACGCGACAGCTTCTGCGGATTTCGGCAATATATTCGACATTGCGGTTCAGGACCACCCAGCCGATGCCTGCGGCCGCCGCGGCACGAGCCACCTGCGGCAGAGCGGTTCCGCCCACGGGTTCGAAAACGATCCCGTCAGGCTGGGAGTCGGATCGCGACTGAATGACGTTCAGGATTTGCTGACTTTGGGCGATGGAATCGTTGTCGGCGTAGACGATCTGGACGTCTACGCCGAGGCGCCTCGCAGCTGCTTCGGCGTCCGCAGCTTGCTCGATCTGATAATCGTTGTCGTTAGTCGTCAGCGAAACCAGAAACTTTAACTTCTTCATGGAGGTCACGGTGCCAAAATCATACATGGGCCTTGGTTCGCGGGCACAGTGACTGTGGTAACCAATTCAGGTGCCCGGTTCGGCAGTGGTCAGCAAAACTTTTCGGACAAGAGTTTGGCCCATGGCTGCCGCCGAACCTTGGTGACGCCCGGGGCAGTGCTAGAATGCGCACCCTCGGGGGAAACGTCATGCGCAAAGCGATGATCGCGTTTGGACTGCTGTTTTTCTGCACCTTGTCGGGTTGGTCGCAAGCCAGACTCTCAACCCACTGGGAAGAACTCACCGCGGGAGACTTCCGCTCGGCCATCCAGCAGTCGCAAGGCGCCTGTCTGCTGCCTTTCGGCATTCTGGAAAAGCATGGTCCTCATCTGCCGCTGGGCACGGATCTTCTGAATGTTCGCTATGCGGCCTTGCACGCTGCCGACCAAGAATACGCCGTGGTTTTTCCTGAATATTATTTTGGCCAGATATTTGAAGCCCGGCACGAACCCGGCACCGTAGCCTACAGCCGGCAATTGCAGCTGGACCTGCTGCAAGAAACCACGGACGAGATGGCGAGGAACGGCTGCAAGAAAGTCATCATCGTGAACGGTCATGGCGGAAACGAGAATTTGCTTCCTTTTTTCGCCCAGAGCCAGATGGAGAAGCCGCACGACTACGTAGTTTATGTGCTGGGGCTGGTTGAACCGCCAGCTGGCGGCCCGCCGCGAAAGAGCACGGGTCCGGACTGGCACGCGGGTGAAGTGGAAACATCGGCGACGATGGTCTCCCATCCCGAACTGGTGCATCTGGATCGAGCCAAGAGCGAGTCAGGAGCTGATCTGGGCAGGCAGAAGCTGGCTGACAACCTCTACACCGGAATCTGGTGGTATGCGCGCTTCCCGAATCACTATTCCGGCGACGGGTCTGCGGCTACCAGCGAGATGGGCCAATACAAAATGAAGGCCTGGATCGATGGCGTGGTTAAGGCTATCCGCGCCGTCAAAGCGGATGGGGAAAGCCTCAGGCTGCAGAACGAATTTTTCGAGAAGGCTACACATCCCCTGGAGACGCGCCCCTAACCGGTCACAGCTCGCGGAGCCTGAGCCGGCGACGTAACTTGGGTAACGTTGGCCGAGGTGGGCACAAATGTTACGCTCCCGGAGAGGCAGGAAAATCAGCCGTTTGCGAGGGGGAAGCTGAATGGTAGCCCTAGGCGCCCGCTCGTCCTCGACGCAGCGGCGATACAGCAGAATTCAGCTGGCCCGCCATTCCGCGCCGGTTTGATCAGTTCAGCGCGGCAGCCGTAGCCAAGCGAGACCGCCAGCCATGCCACGCATTCCGATCTTTAGACTCGGCCGCACCCCGGAGCAGATACTGCCTCCTCAGCTGAGCAGTTACACGCCCAAGCTGACCCTGGACGATCTTCAGTTGGGGGTGGATAACCTGCGCCACGATGTGCATCTGAGTCCCCGATTTGTGGAGCAGGCGCGCCTGCGGATTGCGCGACTGATCGTGCGTCACGGTGACATGGAGGGACTGGCGGCCGAGACGCCGGAACCGAAGGCCGGCCATCACTTTGGGGGATCGATGGCGAGGCTGCAACCGTCAAAGGCGAACCCTTCGGAACTCAAGTCGCTTCTGGCCGACCTGCACGTGTCGGCACTCAATCGCGCTAAGGCGGCGGAAAATCTTTCCGTAGACGTGCTGGCGCGAGTGGCCATCGTCAAATTCTTGCGCATCGAGTTGAACTCCCAATTTGCTCAACTGCTGGAGCGTGGCCGCATGATGCTCAAGAGCTACGAAGGGGTGCGCCAGCAGAGGGCGCTGGAGTATCGCGAGCGGGTGGCTGGCTTCCAGGTGGCAAAAAAAATCATCCAGCGCAAAACCGGGCAGGAGCTGTTTCGCATCCTGCGCGAGATTGAGAAGGAAACGCTGGCCCGCACCCGCCGTTCGCTGTTCGGCAATCGCGGCGAGGCGGAATACAAACTCTTCCTCAACCCGCTGCTCTTCACCGAAGACGGATCTGACACCTACCTGAACGCCGAGCATTATGTGATGCTGGGCAATTTTGATCGCGACCCGGACCGGTTTTCTAATGTAAGAAGAGTGACCCGCGACTTCCTGCTTTCGCTGAATCTGGGAGGAGAAGCCGAGGACGACAGCGTGGTCGACGGCTGGCTGAATGTTCCGGAGAACGCCCATGAACTGGTGGGTTCGGGTCAAGTCGACGAGGCCACTCGCGAAGGCCGTGCCCAGAAAACACGGCTGGAGTCCTGGGTGGAGTTGCTGGAGCGCGAGCGGCTCATGGAGCACATAATCGCCTCCTACGAGGTGGTGCCACTGCTGGCCGAATACTCTCCGCGCATCAACGCGCAACAATTGAAGCATGCCCTGATCTCACGCGAAGAGCGCGACCGAGTGGAGAAGCTGATCGAAGAGCACGGCAAACTCTCCGCCGGGAGCCTGTACTCGGCCATGGCGCGCTTTGCCGCGTGCCGTGGAGCCGAACGGACCAAACTGGCGGCGCGCTTTCTGCGCGACTTCCTGCGCTATCACCGCGACCTGCGGCGTCTGGAGGCGCTGAATTCTGCCCTGGACAGCGGCAATCTGATGGGGAATTCGAAGATGCGGGAACTTTCGGCCATGAACAGCACGCTCTATGAGTTCTTGTTGCCGGAGGAGCAGAAGCCATCCGAAGACAAAGTGCTGCGTCATGTGATTCTGAAGGCGGATGTCCGGGACTCGTCACGGCTTACGCGATCGTTGCTGGAAAAAGGCATGAACCCGGCTTCCTACTTCAGCCTGAATTTCTACGGTCCCGTCAATAAATTGCTGGCCAAGTACGGCGCCCGCAAAGTGTTTGTCGAAGGCGACGCCATCATTGTCGCGCTGCTGGAACACGAAGGCGAGGCGCCGCTGGCGGTCAGCCGGGCTTGCGTGCTGGCGCGGGAGATTATCGAGATCGTGCGTGGCTACAACCAACTGCTGGAGCGCTCCGGACTCCCCACGCTGGAACTGGGGACGGGAATTTCGTTTCAGGATTCGGCGCCCATGTACCTGATGGATGGGGAACAGCAGATCATGATTTCCGAAGCCTTGAACGAGAGTGACCGGTTGTCCTCCTGCAGCAAGCGGGTGCGCAAGGCCATCGCAGGTGTGGAGAGCCCCTTCAATGTGTACGCCTTTCAGGCGCTCAACGATGCCGACACCGCAGACAGTCCGGAAGACTTCATCTTCAAATACAATCTGAATGGGATTCGCATCAGCGAGGCGGCATTCGCCCGCTTGCAGCAGGAAATCTCCCTCGAGCCTTGCCAGCTTGACTTGCCGGCGCTATGGGGCAGCGAAGTTTTCCAGTTGCACCGCGGCCTGGTTCCCGTCGGCAACGACATTTTCAAGAAAATCCTGGTGCGCTCCGGCCGCATTCCGCAAATCGACCCCCAGAAGTTCTCTCTGCAGCGCTGGACCGAGCAGCGCTACTACGAGGTATGCTCCAATCCAGCGATTTACGCCATGCTGGAAGGGAAGAGTGCTAGGAGCAATGGCTAGTTTCGCGTAGCCAGTTGCAAGTCTTGCGGCTGGGGGAAGGGCATGACCTCAGTCGCGCCCTGAGAGAGGGAGACAGGCCCAGCTCTCAACCCCGCCCAACGGCTGTTTATTTGCTTAGAACCCCTGCCCCCAGGGGTCGCCACCGGGCTGCAACCACCGGGATAAACCAGTGGAAATGTTTGGCGCTCGTGGCAGGCGGTCATGATCTCGTTTCTGCTCATTCGGGCCGGTGAATTGCAGACATCGTCGCCAACCATGAGTCTCCGGCATGGGGACTCGGGTTGGAGTGCACGCGCCACCCTGCCGCCTGGCTACTCGCATCGCAGGGCCACGACCGGCTCCATGCGCGAGGCCTTCAGTGCCGGCCATGTGCCAGCCGTAACCCCGACCAAAGCGAGAATCACAAAAGCCATCAGCATCACGCTGCTGGAAGTCTTCAAGATGATGTCGCCGTCGTGATTGGCGGTCTTGTACATCTCGGAGTAGAGCGGCATGGGAGGAATCGCGTGCGCCAGCAGAACGGAGACCAGCAGTCCCACCGCGCCAGCAGCGAAGGTAAGCACCAGTGCTTCCACCAGGAATTGAAACGCGATGTCGCGCTTGCGTGCTCCCAGAGCTTTGCGCAAGCCTACTTCTCGGGTGCGCTCGGTGACACTGACCAGCATGATGTTCATGACGCCGACGCCGCCGACGCCCAGCGTCAACACGCCAATGAACCCGAGGATCAGACGCAACGCGATTCCGAACTGTTGAATCTCTTTCGTATCTTCCACCGTGTCCCACTCGGGGCTGGATTTGTCGTCCTTAGGATCGAAATTGTGGCGGCGGGCAAGCACCTCCCTCACCTGCCTGAGGGCCGCCGTGTGCTGGAGCGGCGCGACCGGCTGGAACACAATCATCTCGGGATCGCGCTGGTCATTGATATCTCTCAGGCTTTCGAAAGGGAGGAACGCGTTCTCATTGTCGGGACCGTTGTTGGAGGAATCCTGGATTTTCAACTGCAGCAATCCGATCACATCCCAGCTCTGCCCATTGATGGTCACGCGCTCGCCGACCGGATCACGATTGCCAAACACTTTCTTGGCCGCATTCGGGCCAAAGATGAGAACGTGGCGGTGTTCTGCGAAATCGCTCTCCTCGAAGTAGCGACCCCCGGCGATGTTGAGCTTGCGCATCTCCCGGTAGGGATACTGCACGGCCTTGGAGGAGACGGAGATCACCTTGTTACCGTACTTGTAGGCGATGGGGTCGTCCCATTCGGCGCTGACCAGGCGCACCAGCGGAGCTTCGTCACGGATGGCCTGGAGGTCCTCGTACTTGAAGTGAATGCGTTTGCCGGCGCGTTGTCCGCCTGCCTGTAGGCTGGTCTGGCCTTGCCAAACCATGATGACGTTGTTCCCAATTCCCAGAAACGCGGCGAGCACACCCTGGCTCACGCTTTCGCCATAGCCAAGCAGGAGCACGACTGTGGCGAGTCCCCACACGATCCCCATCATGGTCAGGACGGAACGCAGGCGGTGGCGCGAGAGCGCCTCCCAGCTTTGCCGGATCAGTTCCTTGATGCGCATATGGTGACCCGTTGCCTACTCCTGACGCAGACACTCGATGGGACTGAGCGCCGCCGCACGCTGCGCCGGATACATTCCCGCACCCATTGTGATGAGCCCTAATGTCACCAACGACTCGATGATCGCTAGCGGCGAGATCACGGGATGGGGCACGACGTCCGGCAATTGCAGATGACTAACCAGGAGGCAAATCCCGATGCCGATGCCGAGCCCGAACGCTCCGCTAATGATCATGAGCGCGGCCGACTCGGCAAAGAACTGATTGCGGATATCGCGCGCGGTCGCACCCAGAGACTTACGTACGCCAATCTCCCGGGTGCGCTCGGTGACGCTGACCAGCATGATGTTCATTACGCCGATGCCACCGAGCGACAGCGTCATCAAAGCAACCGCGCCGAAGAAGATGGTCATGACGTCGAAAATTCGCTGCACCAGCTTCGAACCGTCGAGCGTATCCCAGATGAAGAGGGCGTCTGTGTCGGTGGGATCGAAGTGGTGCTCGCGTCCGAGAATCTGATAGATCTGACGCATCGCCTTTTCGTGCTGTTCCGGATCAGCGACTTCGACCACCAGGTTGTTGATGAATCCCTTCGAGATGCCGGGCCTATCGGGTGGGGGAAAATCGCGGGCCATGGCAGCGTAGGGAACGAACAGCTGAGTATTGTCGGGGCCGCTCCCGTAACTGCCATTCTGTTTTTTCTTCTCCAGCACACCGATGACGGTATAGGACGAGCCCTCCATGGTGAGCATTTCGCCGATGGCGGGCTTGCCCGCAAACAACTGGTCCCGCGATTCCACCCCGAGAACAACCACCCGCCGGGCTTCTCTCTCGTCGGCATCGGTCATCAGACGTCCTTCCTGCACCTTGAGCGAGCGAAAGCGCTGGTAGTCAGGCCATACGCCGCGCACGGGCCGCGATGCCGCGTTGTAGCGGCTGACTTCGGCGACGCTGCGCCGCAGTTCGGGGCTTACGGTCTTGATCAGGTACCCTTCGTTTTTAATGGTGTACGCATCCTGAATGGACAGGCGAACCGGGCGTCCGGCGGCATAACCGCCGGCCTGTTCGCTGGTGCGCCCGCCCCAGACGATGGCGAGATCGACGCCGATGGTCTTGAGGCGTTCCTTCTGATCCCGGCTGAATCCCTTCCCCAGGCCAACCAGCAAAATGACGGAGGTGATCCCCCAGATAATCCCGAACATGGTCAGGAAGCTGCGCAGTTTGTGCGCAGTCATGGAAGAGGCGGTCTGCCGCAAGACCTCCCGGATGTTCAAGAGCTGAGGACCTCCCGTCTCTTGGACGTCCCGGACAGGCTTACGTGAGCCCAGAGGCGCATGTCTGTCACATACGCGCCGCTTTATGTTTTTGTTCCGAGGGGAAGAGGCTTACTTTTGGCGCAAGCCATATGAAATCCAGAGCTAAGGCTACAGCGACTTCACGCGACCGCCTAGGCCCCCGCGGTCAGCTTGTGGCTCTTGGTCTGCGCGATTCCGTACTGGCGGATTTTGTAGAGCAGCGCCTTGTAACTGATCTGCAACAGCGCCGCAGCCTGCTTGCGGTTCCAGTTGGTCTGATCGAGCGCATGCTTGATGGCTTCAGCTTCCGCTTCGTCCTTGGCGCCGCGCGCCACGGATTTTAGCCCGCCACTTGGCTCACCGGGACCGTGCGGCGCGTCGAGCTTCGTCCCGTGGCCGCTGTCGCGAGGTTGCAGTTCCTGCACCGCCAGCTTCTCGTCGCCCAGCACCAGATAGCGTTTGATGAAGTTGTTAAGCTCGCGCAGGTTGCCGGGCCAGGAATATTCCTGGCACGCCTGCAGCATGTTCGGAGAGAGCGGCAGCGGCGGCCGCGCGTACTGCTCCGACATGCGCGCCATGAAATGCTTCAGCAGAATGGGGATTTCTTCTTTCCGTTCCCGCAGCGGAGGCAATTGCAGCGTGAAAGCGTTCAAGCGGTAGTAAAGATCTTCGCGCAGACGCTTGCTGGCCAGCGCTTCCGGAATGTTGATGTTGGTCGCGGCCAGGATGCGGACATCTACTTTGATAACCGAACGGCTGCCCAGGCGCGAGAACTGCTGGTCCTGCAACACGTGCAGCAGCTTGGCCTGCAACAGCGGCGGCATCTCCCCAATTTCGTCGAGCAGAATCGTGCCCTTGTTGCACAGCTCGAATTTGCCGGGCTTGGTATGGTTGGCGCCAGTGAAGGCGCCCGCTTCGTAACCGAACAACTCGCTTTCCAGCAAATCGGCCGGCACGGCCGCGCAATTCACCTTCAGGAAAGTGCGGTGGGCGCGTGGAGACAGCTTGTGTATCAGCCGCGCCACTACTTCCTTGCCGGTGCCGCTTTCCCCCAGCATCAGGACGGGAATATCCACGCCAGCGACCAGCGCTGCTTGCGAGCGAATCTTGCGCATGGCCGGACTGGCAGCCACGAAAAATACCTCGTCGGCGAGTTCTTCGACCTCGCCCGCAAAATTCTGCTGGTTCTTTCCCAGGCACTGGTCAAGGACGGCGTCCAGTTCCGCTTTCTGGAAGGGCTTGGTCAGGTAATCGTGCGCGCCCAGTCGGATCGCCTGTACCACTTTGCGAGTATCGCTGACGCACGAAAGCATGACTACCTTCATACCCGGCACAAGCTGCCGCAATTGTTCCAGCGTCTGCAGACCGTCGATGCCGGGCATGAGCAGGTCGAGCAGCACTAAGTCGGGCCGCAGACCTTTTTCCACCCGCTGCAGCGCTTCCTCGCCCGTCGAAGCGGTTTCGACCTTGTAGTCATCCACTTCGAGCAGGGTGCGGATGTAGCGCAGCATCCCTGGTTCGTCATCCACCAACAAGATGTTGACCGCCTCGGTCATTTATTTTTCCCTTTACTGGGGGCGATGACAGCCGGCTTGAGCGGAACGATAAACGAGAATTTCGCGCCCGACCCCAGCTCGCTTTCCACCCAGATCTTACCGCCCATGGCGCTCACCAAGCGGCGCGCGATCGCGAGTCCCAACCCCATGCCTTCGATTTGCGCTTCATTTCCCGGCAGTCGAAAGAAATCGTCGAAAACTTCGATGTGATATTCCGCCGGAATTCCCGGCCCAGTATCGGAAACGCTGACCTTTACCGAATTCGGCAGGGGATTATTCTGCCTCCGCCGTTCGCCCGGCCTAGCCGAGCTGTTGGGGGTGCGCCGCTCCCACATGTAAGGCTCGGCGTGCAGCCAAACCGTGCCCCCACTGGGCGTGAACTTGGAAGCATTTTCCAGAAGATTTGAGATCACCCGCTGCAGCTTGGCCGAGTCGAAGGTAAACTCCGGCAATTTCTCGTTGGCCAGAAAATACAGCGCCAGGCCTCGTTCCTGGAACCGGTGTGCCCAGAGACGGCAGACCTCGGACAGGCAAGGGTTGACGTTGCCAGTCTCGTACCGCATCTTCATCTCGCCGGTTTCGAGCACGGTGTAGCTGAGAAAATCCTGTATAAAGTCCTGTAAACGCTGCCCGCTGGCCTGCATGTCCCCGAGAATCTCCCGCTGCCGTTCGTTGAGCGAGCCCAGTTTTTCATGCTGCAGCAGTTCGATGTAGCCGTTCAAAATTGAGAGCGGAGTCTTGAGGTCGTGAGCGGCTGACCCGAGGGCGTTCGTGGTTCGTGAGGAACGTTCCCGCAGCTGGTTGTACTCCCGCAGTAATTCGTCATAACTCAGGGGATCGACAGGCATAGGTCCGTCTGGAGTCGGCTCCACCTTCGCCACTGCCGCGCTGGCGTCCTGAGCTCCTGCTTCCCGAGAAAGACACGTATTTTCCGGCGCAACGCCCATAGATGAAAAACTCACAGGTTGGCTTACCGGGGAGGGGAAAACTAGCCGAACGAACCAGATTCCGTACCCTAGAAAGCGTATGGCACCGCATTTACAGTGTCAACGGAAAATGCAAGCAAGTAGTAACGAAAGGGAAAAACCTTGCGTTTCTAAGCGCTTCAAAGTTCGAGGTTAAATGCCTTTCATGGGGCGAATAAAAGGAGAAATAAATAGGGTTGCGACGGGGTTCGAAGGCGGATTTATGCGGAATCACCCGTAATCTTCCCGGTTTGTTACCGCAAATGACCTCTGCGGCCTGGCAAGTTTGGCCCCCAAGGTGCGGGAGAGGGTTATCTCGCGTCGAGAGGGGTCAGTTTGAAGCGTCCCGCGAATCCCGAAGCACAGCGCCGCCAATGGCCGCGCCTCCCCATCGCTATCCCGGTTTTCGTTCGTAGCCGCGACGAAAAAGGCAAAGATCTACTGGAGTTTGCCACCGCGCTGAACATCTCCGCCGGCGGCGCGCTGGTCGCGGTCCGCCGCTCTTTGCCGCTCTCCGCGCAGGTTTTGCTCGAAATTCCCAGCGCACCCCTGAGCGCGGCAAACTCGCTACCCAAGGCAGCACGCAATCTCCGCGCCCGAATTCTCTGGGTGACGCACGCGGATGGCTACCATCTGGTCGGGCTCAAATTCTCTCGTCCGCTGCTCGCCCAGGCCGCGCGTCCGCCCTCTCGTCCAAGGAAAGTTGCTTCTGTTCTGTGAAAAGTTTTTCCCACGGCTAGGCTCGCCTTCCAGGCGCGGCAATGTGCGTTGGCGGAGCGCGCCCGGGCCCGCCAGAAATCATGCAAGTCATTCAATATAAATAACTTAACTAATAAATGAGGCCCGGATTCGGGAATTTTCCTGGGTTTGGCTCTCGGGGTGCACAGTATGGTTCCGTAGCACCGGGCCCTGGGCCACTCGACACTCATGACAACTATACCTTCCGTCACTTCGCTGGCTACTTCACTGGGAGAGTTTCCTCCCGAGGCCGTGATTTTCGGCCACTCTGAGGTCATGCAGTCGCTGCGCGACCGCATGGACAAAGTAGCGAGCGCCAACGTTCCCGTCCTGATTCAGGGCGAAAGCGGCACCGGCAAAGACATCATCGCGCGCATGATCCACGGGCTTTCTCCCTGGCGGAATGGACCTTTCGTCAAGGTTAACTGCCCTGCGATTCCGGGCACGCTGCTGGAAAGCGAGCTCTTCGGATACGAAAAAGGCGCCTTCACCGGAGCCTACGGATCGAAACCGGGCCGGGTGGAGTTGGCCCATCGCGGCACGCTGTTCCTCGACGAGATTTCTGAACTCGACCTCGGTCTGCAATCCAAGCTCTTACAGCTGCTGCAGGACGGGCAGTTCTGCCGCATCGGCGCTCAGGAAGACAAGAAAGTCGAAGTGCGCGTGGTCTGCGCCACCAACCGCGTGTTGGAAGTGGAAATCGAAAGCGGCACGTTCCGCCAGGACCTGTTCTATCGCATCAACGTGGTGAACCTGCAGATGCCGCCTTTACGCGAGCGGCGCGGAGATATTCCCGACCTGGTCGCCTATTTCCTCGAATACTACAACCGCAAGTACAACTGCCGCGCCCGCACGCTTTCGGCGGATTTGATGGCCTCGCTGCAGAAACATCACTGGCCGGGTAACATCCGCGAGTTGGAAAACCTGATTAAGCGCTATGTGATTTTGGGCAACGAAGAAGTCATCAGCAGCGATCTGGTTTCGCACCAGCAGGAATATGCCGTTCCCGACATCAACTACGATGGGCCCATCGCGCTAAAAACGATCACTCGTCAGGCCACTCGGGAGCTGGAACGCAAGGTAATCCTCAAGGTGTTGCAAGCTCACCACTGGAATCGCAAGCAGGCGGCCCGCGCCCTGAGCATCAGCTACCGAGCCCTGCTCTATAAGATTCGCGACGCCGGTCTGCCCCCCAACCGCTCCTCCCGCCGCCGGCCGGACACGCTCCCCACCCAGGACGTAGCCGCCGACTGAAGCCGACGTCAGTGTGGGGCGCACACTTTGTCCGCCGCCTTTGAAGTTTTTCCGCGTAGTTCCTGGATGTCTATCGCACGGCTTGAACGAATTTCGAATACCTAGAGGCCAAGTCAAAAGGGGCGGACAAGAGTGTCCGCCCTACACGAATGCGGGCGTCCCGCCCGTGCTCCCCATCACAGGCCCGCGGTGGCAATGGCCAAGAATCACCGCCCTCATCCTGAGGAACTTCAGTTTCGAAGGATGCGGCGCGCACCAGTCCACACCCCTCGCACAAGAATCAGAATTCCAATCTGACCACTCCCCCACCTGGCGCAGCCTTGACGAGCTGCCAGAGCAAGCTGGTAACCTTACCTAGCAGCCTAAGTGGACAAAGCAAGTAATCGATCGCCCTTGAGACTCCAGTGATCCCGAACTGCCCATCGATGCGCGCAACCCTCTCCGCAGCCCTGTTCATCGCGTGCTTGGCTGCGCCGGCGTCGCGAGCCGACGAAGGCATGTGGACCTTCGACAACTTCCCCGTGAAGGCGGTCGCAACCAAGTATGGCTTCACTCCTTCGCCAGCCTGGCTCGATCACGTGCGTGCCTCATCGTTGCGGATCGCGGGAGGGTGCTCCGCCTCGTTCATTTCTCCACAGGGCCTGGTCATGACCAACCACCACTGCGTCGTCGACTGTGTCCAGGCGCTGTCGACGCCTCAGCAAAATCTCGTCGAAACCGGTTTCACCGCTCAGAACGCCGCGGAAGAGCGGAAGTGTCGCGCATTCGAGCTCGATCAACTGACCCAGATCCGCGACGTGACGGCAGAAGTGCGGCAAGCGCTCGCCGGCAAGACCGGCGACGCCGCCAACGCGGCGCTGCACGCTAAAGAGGCCGAGCTCCAGCAGAGCTGCGGCTCCGATCCCAGCATCCGCTGCGACCTCGTCTCGCTCTACCACGGCGGCGTCTATGATCTGTACCGCTATAAGCGGTACGACGATGTGCGCCTCGTGTTCGCGCCGGAGTTCCCGATCGCCCAGTTCGGCGGCGATCCGGACAACTTTAACTTCCCGCGCTTCGACTACGACCTCGGCCTCTTGCGCGCCTACGAAGGCGGTCATCCCGCCTCCAGCCCGGATTACCTCAAGTGGAGCGCGAACGGCTCGAAAGACGGCGATCTGGTGTTCGTATCTGGCAACCCCGGCGGCACCAGCCGCGAGCTTACCACTTCGCAATTGGCGTTTCAGCGCGACAAGATTTTTCCACTCCAGATGCCCAGAATCGCGGAGTATCGCGGGCAATTGGAGCGCTTCATCAATCAAGGCCCGGAACAGGCGCGCGAGGCCGACGAAGACCTGTTTTTCATCGCGAACTCATTCAAGGCGTACTTGGGGCAGCAGCAGGCGCTCCTGGATCCAGAATTCTTCGATATTAAGTTGCGGGAGGAGCAGCGTCTTCGCCAGGCGGTTACATCCGATCCGAAGCTCGCTGCAGACCGATCGGCATGGAACGACATCGCGCAGATCCAGGGCGTGCGCGCGCAGCTTTTCACGCGACGGGCGGCGACCACCAACTTCCTTTTCAATTCCGGCCTGCTCGGTCACGCGATCAGCTTAGTGCGCGCCTCGGCCGAGCGTAGTAAACCCAACGGCGAACGCCTGCCCGAATACACCGATCAGGCACTTTTCCAGGTGCAGCAAGAGATCTCCGCGCCCGTCCCCGTTTATAAGGATCTGGAAGAGCTCAACCTGGCGTACCTGTTCACGTTCATACGGCGTGACCTCAGTACAGACGATCCCTTTGTTCGGAAGATGCTGGGCAAGGAGTCACCGGAACAGCTCGCGCACAGGCTCGTCACCGGAACCCATCTGGACGAGGCCAAGGTCCGGGAAGGACTGTATGCCGGAGGTCAGGCCGCGATAGCGGCGTCGACCGATCCTATGATCCTCTTCGCCGCTTCAATTGATCCCGATCTGCGGGCGGTGCGTAAGCAGTACGAGGCCCAGGTCGATGCCCCAACGCGAGCCGCGGCCGAGCGGATCGCAAGGGCGCGTTTCGCCGTCTACGGGACCAGCGTCGATCCCGATGCGACCTTTACCCTGCGGCTCAGCTATGGCACGGTGAAGGGCTTCACCGATGCGCAAGGACGCTTGGTAGAGCCGTACACGACAATCGGTGGTCTCTTCGGCCGTGCTACGGGTGCGCCACCGTATGCCCTGCCGGAAAGTTGGATCTCCGCCAAGCCGGCATTGAACTTGGCGATGCCGATGAATCTCTCGACCACCAACGACATTATCGGGGGCAACTCGGGCAGCCCGCTGATCGATAAAAACGCCGAAATCGTCGGCTTGATCTTCGACGGAAATATTTTCTCGCTCGGCGGCGACTACGGCTACGATCCGGCCAAAAATCGTTGTGTTGCGGTCGACAGCCGGGCGCTGTTCGAGGGTTGGCGCAAGGTGTACCACCTCAACCGTATCATTGATGAGATCGAGTCCGCGCGTCGCTAGCACGGCTGAGCATCGACCGCTTTTCTCAGGGGTGACCACAGTCGGTGCATGCGAAGATCTCGGACGGGCTTCACCATGCGCCCAAGTTTTACCCCTCGCCCTGGATCGAGCCCGAGTCGTTCATTCTCGAATCGCAGCCTACAAGTTGTCCCGAAAATCGTTAGCCGAGGGCACGACTGAGCCGCGCCTTTTCGATGTACGTGCGTTCGATGTAGGCGTCCACGCCCGTCCTCCCGGCGATCCGCAAGAGCGACGTGGGGACAGGCGCGCCGACCGTCAAGACGGGCCAGGCTCGCCAGCAGACTTCAGTTCGCATTGCCCGCAGCTGAGGAAGCGGCCGTGCCATCCGCGCTAGACAATTGCCGAGCTGTGATGAAAGCCGCTGTGAGTGCACTCCAGAGCTCGGAATTTCTCCGTGTGGCCCACCCCAGTAATACAGGATTGAGGGTATTGGACGACAATCTGCCGACTTTTAGGATAGTCGCAGGATTTCGGCCATGTACATTTCACGGCGAAGGCGCAAAAAAATCTTCTTATATCTCTGGGTAACCGTCTCGGGGATCGCATGCGGTTTAGCCGCTGGACTGATGCCGCAAATATCCACCACGCTGAAGTAAATTTGGCGAGGTGAAATTGAGTGTGTCGAGATCTTTGTCCCCCCAATTAGGTTCGCCTCGCGGCATGGTGCGCGGCGCTGTTGCTTATTGCGCAGATTCGTTGTCGCTGGTCGGCCATTCAGACTCTCCAGTAGTCCGGTCGCCACTGCCCGACGGTTTTCTTGATGTCGGCATTCGAAAGCTTCTCTGACAAGGCTTTGGCTGCCAGTGCCGGTAGCTCGGCATCGGAAGCAAAGCGCAGCGCCACTAACTGTGATTCCGAGAGTTCTCCAATGCGAGCCCGCATAGGCTTGTCCAGCAGAATGGCAAGCCGCAGCCGCTCCTCGAGCCGGATAATCCGGTCCTGCAACTTGAGCGCGTAGAGACGTATCTTGAAAACGGCTGCGGTGGCTGCCAGCATGAAAACCACCAGCCACGCCGAATGCAGTCCCGGATGCGTCGCCAGATGCACGACGGAGATGATGGCGGTAATGGCAAACACCGGCAAAATGAAGAAGTGAAATGGCGGATCAAGCCGGGAATGATTGGAGAAATTCTGAGGAACTTTTTCGGCCATGCTGCGCTCCTTGCGCGAGTCGAAAACCAGTACTCTACCCGAGGCGTCGCGCAGAACCGAAGTCCGTAGCGCCGCCGCACGCCCTCGGGGCAGCCGGCAGAGCTTGCCCTGAGCGCAGTCGAAGCAACGCCGGCGCTACATTTATGCGATCGCGATCTTAGTGAGGTCTGACGGGCAACGCGCGAAATCTGACCCCTATTGCTTTTTCTTCTTCCCAAACAGCCCGCCTAGCGCATCCACCGCAGAGTTCCCTGAAGGATTCTTACCCTTCTGCCCGCCCAGGAGGCCGCCTAAACCGCCTTTCAACTGGCTGCCCACCATGCCCTCTACGTCGGGCATAAATTTTGGATCGGACGTAGTTCCCTGGATGAAAAAGGGAATGCTACCGCCCTTGCCTCCGATGCCCGCAAGCTGCGTGAGCCCAGTCACTGCTCCGCCGGACAGGCTTGCGTTCATCTTGTAGTTCAACGCCCCGCCGGGGCTGATGGTTCCGTCTCCGGTAACCGTGCCGAGAGCGGGAATGGTCAGGTTGATGTTCTGCGTACGCACGCCCTCGGGGGCGACGCGCGCATCGGTGCTCAGGTTCTGGATGGAGGTGTCCGACCCAGTCTGGGTGCCAGACAGTGCGGAGATGGCCGACATCTTGGAGGCGAGATTGAAGCGGGCGAGTTTGGTCTGCGCCAGACGAATCGGGCCGGTGATGACCAACTTGTCCGCTGGGCCGGCGATTCCCAGGTTGGCGGAAAGGGTTCCGCCCTGCAGCGACGATCCGGAGGGCAGGATGATGCCCAGCGCGGGCAGCATGGCCTGAAGATCGTCCACCGGCATGCCGTCGGCATTGAGTTTCATATTGAGCAGCGTCGATTCTCCCTGCGACTGGTAAGTGCCGGTGAGCTTGGCCAGGGCCTTGCCCAGAGAGACATCGCCCTGGGTCAGGGTTCCGGATTGCTTTTGCAGGTCGTAATCGGTGGCATACTTGATTTCCACGGGGCGTCCCGCTGGCGAACCCTTGGAGGCCAGCTTCAGCTTGTCGGCCTTCAGCGTGCCGCTGGTTCGTGCCAGCTTGCCATCGGAGCTGAGGGTGCCATCAAAGTCGGCGAGGCCCGCAATTCCGGTAGACGGATCGACGAATCCCGAGGCAGCCAGGTCGAGACCTTTGACGTGGACTTGCGCCTCCAGCGGACTCGCCGAAACATCGCTGGAGTTAATCGGGCCAGCCTTGCCGTCAAGTTTCAGGCTGCCGCCGGCGGGAAGATTCGCGGCCATCGTAAAAGGGAACTGTGAGGTCAGGGAAAAGTCGCGCACACTGATGTTCACGTTGTCATATACATGAGGCTTGATCGACGAGTTTGCCCGATTTACCGATAGGCGGCCATCTTTCACATCCACTTTGCTGACCGAAAGATTTGCCGTGGACGATGGCGACTCCGGGGCCGCCGGCTTCGTCGCAGCTTCGGACTTGTTGCCCAGGCTGGAGAAGTTCCATTTTCCCGCGGCGTCACGCAGCAGAGAAATCTCCGGCCGGTCGAGCGTAACATCGGTGATGTGCAAAATCTTGGAAAAGATCAGCGGCATCACTTCCACGCCGACCTTCAGCGCCTTGGCGCGGATGAAAGGATCTTTACTGAAAGCCGGATCGTCTGAGATCGACAGATCCTCAGCCGAAACGCTTCCCGACAAAATCGAAAGACTGAGGTTGCCGACTTTAACCTGGCGGCCGAGGGCGCTCGAAAGCTCAGATTCCAGCTTGGGGCGGAAGCTGTTGACATTGACAAGGAAGGGCAGCGCAATCACCACCAGCAGAATGACGGCCACGACGATGCCGATAATTTTCAGCGCGCGTTTCATAGCAGGAACTCCTTGACGGAAGTTGGTTCGTTCGATAGCTGGTAACTTGAGGAGTAAGCCGTGGACGGCCACAGTTTACCAAAAAGTGGGGTTACTGCGGTTCCTGCGTAAGTTCGGGATTGGGGGCGGGGCCGCCATAGAGCTCTTTCTGTCGCTTGTCCCGTTGTTGGTTCATCACGCGGGTGGTGGCATCCATCTCGGCGCGGGCGTCTTGGGTGCGGCCCAGGCGTTGCAGCAACTGTCCACGCAGGTAGTGAACGCTGGAATTGCCAGGGTCAATTTTTGCCGCCGCCTCGATTTCGGTAAGTGCCTGGGTATATTTGCCTTCACTCTGGTACACGCGAGCCAGCTGGTAACGAGAACTACCCAGACCGGGATCGAGCCGCAAGGCCTGGCGCAGATTCTTTTCCGCTTCCTGATTGTTTCCCTGCAGTGAGTTCACCAGCCCCAGCTGATCGTAATTGTAGGCCACATCCGGCTCCAGGGCGGCGTCTTTGAGAAATTCGTCTTTCGCGTGCTGCAAGTCCTGCTTTTTAAAATAAGCCACTCCCAGGTTGAAATGAACGAATGGAAGTTTGGGATTGCCCTGGGCGGCGAGTTCAAGCTCCTTGATGGCCTCGTCATATTCTTCGCGGTTGATATGGGCCTTGCCCGACAGTAGATGCAGTTCGGGAGAGCCCTGTCCGGTTTCCAGCAGTTGGCCAAGCGCGCGCTGCTCGAGATCCGGACGGGAAGACTTGCCCGCGGCTATTCCCAACACGTAGAGGTAGTTCAGCTGACTCGACGCCTGCGGCCAAAGAGGTTCCAGCATGGTCGCCGCATCGGCATAGCGCTCGGTAAAGAAATAGCAAAGCCCCAGAAGGTAGCGCGCCTGGTAGGAATCGGGCGTATCACGCACCACAGATTCAAAGGGGCCTACGGCGGCGCGGAACTGGTTTTGCCGGTAGTAGACCAGACCGAGATTGAGGCGAATGCCCGATACTTGCGGCATCAGATGTTGGGCTTTGTGCAACTGCTCCAGCGCCTGCGGCCATTGCTTGCGCCGCATGTGAATGACGCCCAGATTGGCGTAGGCGCCTGCTGCCTGCGGATCCAGAGCCAGCACGCCGCGAAACGAGCGCTCGGCCACCTCGAGATTGTTTTTCTTTAGAGCAGCTTCGCCTTCGTGAAACAATTGCTGAACGTCCGCAACCTGAGTGGATGGCTGCGCCGGATGCGCGGTCTGGGCCGTGGCGTGACATAGGAGCGCCAGCACGACGAGGATGAGGAGCCTTGACAGTGATTTCACTCTGCTGTAGTGTCCGCCAACGACTGCCTGGAATTCAAGCCAGGCAAGTCTCCGGTAGCGGTGCAGTTTGATTCCGGGAAGGATCGATCGAGTTCTTGCCGCTCTTGGCCAAGTCCGGGCGGTCTTTGCGGTTAAAGGCTTTTGACCGCCGAGCTCGCGATGCAACGCCAAGATGGCAAAGAAAATCTTTTGATTCGATCAACAAAATTCTGACTCGCAACTGACATGGTCAAAACTTCGGTGATCACGATCCGGGACGTGGCGAAGGAAAGCGGTTTTTCCTCGACCACAGTTTCCATCGTCCTGAACAACGCGCCCCTGGCGCGCTACATTCCAGCCGCCACCAAGAAGCGGATCGAGAAGGCGGCCAAGAAACTGGGGTACCGTCCCAACCTGTTTGCCCGCTCTCTGCGGAGCAAGCGCAGCCACACCGTCGGCGTGATGGTTTTCGATATGACGGACCCGTACTGCACGCTGATTCTGCGGGGCATTGAAAATTCTCTTTACCAGTCTTCCTACCTGCCCATCCTGACCGACGTGCATAACGAACGCAGCCGGTTTGAGCGTTATCTGGAGATGCTGCTCGACCGGCGCGTGGAGGCACTGATCGTCTTAGCCAACTGGCTGTTCGTCGATATTGACGTCCTGGCGGACCTCGAAAAGAGCAGCATTCCAACCGTCATGATTGGGCGCGAGCTGCAAACGGATTCGGTCAGCTCGGTGATAGTGGACAACGAAATCGGGGCCTACTCCGCGGTTGAGCACTTGCACTTACTGGGACATCGCAAGATCGCCTTCATTCGCGGGCCTAAGACTCTGGCGGATAGTGCACCGCGCTGGCGAGGCGTCCGGTCGTTTGCGAAAAGCAGCGGACTGGAACTGGATCGTCGTCTGATCCTGGACCTGCCAGAATCGCGAGATCCGATTTCAAGTTTTGAAGCCGGCTACAAATTAACGGAGGAACTGGTCAAGGGCAAGCGGTCATTCACCGCTTTGATGGCCTTTGACGACATGACCGCGTTTGGCGCTATACGTGCATTGGCGAAGGCGGGCCTGCGCGTGCCGGAGAACTGTTCCGTGATCGGTTTCGATGATGTCGCGGCTTGCAGTTTGTACACTCCGCCGCTAACCACGATACGCCAGCCTATGGAAGCGATGGGAGCGATGGCGGCGAATCTGGTGGTGGAGGGTATCAATGCGGTGCTGGAGAAGCGGGAAGTGTCGGCGGTACACCGAAAAATGGCGCCGGAGTTGGCGGTGCGCGAGTCCACGCGCAACCTGCCGTAACCTGAATTTCGACGGAAATGCCTCACTCCGTCCTCTCAGTTAAAAAGCTGATAGGCACTATTTCCCTGCTTTTTTTCTTGACACTTACTGTCAAATTACCGCAGTATTCAGGCTATTGATACGTTTTAATAAACCCTTTCTCCAGAAATGTCGCATGGGACCCCAGGCCCTTCGAGGAAACAGAAAAAATGTTTCTGGCAGGCTGAAAGTCCGGACGACGTAAAGCAGGTTTACCGGGCGGGCACGGGCGTGAAACGGACCGGGTACAGGGCGGCGAGAGCTACTGGGATTGCTCGTAAAGCCAGTTCCAGCGATCGAACTTCTGTGACCGCATTTCTTGAACGACAGGACCGGTTTTAGACAATTTTTTAGGGGGTCGGCGATGAAATCCCGCGCATTGTGGTTGAGCATGGTTCTAACACTTTCGTTGACGGCGTTTGGCCAGGACACAGGGTCGGTTACGGGCACGGTGACAGATCCGAGCGGCGCAGCCGTCTCGGGCGCCCCGGTAACCCTGAGCAGCGCCGAGCGCGGCATTGACCGCTCGACCACCACCAATGAAAGCGGGGACTACCTTTTTGGCGCCATGGGCAGCGGTTCCTACGATCTGGTGATTGTGGCGCCGGGTTTCAAGAAGTACCAGGCAAAAGGCGTAAAACTGCAGGTGGGACAAAAGGCACGGGTGGACGTTGCTTTGCAAGTAGGAGGCGCTAACACCGAGGTCACGGTCGAAGGATCGAGCGTGGCGCAGGTTGAAACCCAATCGTCCGATCTTTCGGGTACTGTCAGTGGCAAGGAAATAACGCAGTTGGAGTTGAACGGCCGGAACTTTACTCAGTTGGCGACACTGGTCCCCGGAGTCAGCAATCAGTCGGGACAGGATGACGCTAGTGTGGGGGTGGGAGGCAACGTTTCCTTCAGCATGAATGGCGGCCGCACCGAGTACAACAACTGGGAACTGGACAGCGGCGACAACATGGATAACGGCAGCAACACCACGCTGAACGTCTATCCCAGCCTCGAGGCTATCGCCGAGTTCAAGGTGCTGACTTCGAATTATGGCGCGCAGTACGGCCGCAACGGCTCCGGCACGGTGGAGGTTGAAACCAAGTCCGGAACCAGAAGCTTTCACGGCAATGCCTACGAATTTGTGCGCAACGACATTTTTAACGCCAATACATTCCCCCAGAGCACTGTGCCTCCCTACAAGAAGAATGATTTCGGATACACCATCGGCGGGCCGGTGTATATTCCCGGACTTTACAACAAAGACAGAAGCAAGACTTTTTTCTTCTGGTCGCAGGAGTGGCGGCGTGACCGGGTTCCAGCGAACCTGGGCAGCGTTACCGTACCCTCGTTGGCAGAGCGTAATGGTGATTTCAGTGACGTCTGCCCCGGGGCCGATTGTCCTCAGATGAATGGTCCCGGCACTCCGTTCCCAGGGAACATAATTCCGATTGACCCGAACGCCACAGCACTCATGCTGGAGATTCCGGAGCCAACCCAGGGGGTCAATACATGGAATGCGGCTCCTACCCTGCCCACCAACTGGCGTGAAGAACTAATCCGGGTTGACCACAATTTTAGCGACAAAGTTCGCGGTACTTTCCGTTATATCCACGATTCCTGGAACCAGATCTATCCCACACCGCTCTGGACCAACGGAACTAGCTTTCCGACCATCCGCACCAACTTTGGCGGACCTGGCGTCAGCATGGTAGCGCGCCTGACCGCTACGGTTTCGCCCACGCTCCTGAATGAATTTGTCGCCAGTTATACCACTGACCACATCACCTTGATTCCAGTCGGTGCGTGGCAGCGGCCGGCCAGCATGACGTTTGGCTTGTTTCCCGGCGCCGACGCCGGCAAGATCCCGGGGATTAGTCTGGGCGGTGGGGGGGTCTTTAATTTTCAGGAGGACGTTGGGTACCTGCCCAACGGCCCCTACAATTCCAACCCCACCTACACCTACAGAGATAATCTCACCAAGATTATTGGCAAACACAACCTGGTATTTGGTGGCTACTTTGTGGCCGCCCAGAAGAATGAACTGGCAGCGCCCGGAACGGCCACGAACGGCGTGTTAACATTCGCTACCAGCAATCCGGGCAGCACTGGCAACGCCTTCGCGGACTTGCTGATCGGCCGGGTGGCGTCTTTTGCTCAAACCAGTGCCCAGCCCAAGTTCTACAATCGCTACAAAATTTTCGAGCCCTACTTCCAGGATGACTGGCACGTCACTAGCCATCTAACCTTGAATCTTGGGGTGCGCGTGAGTTTGTACGGGACCTATCGGGATCGTTATCACAGCGAATACAACTTCGACGTCACCCGCTATGTCGCCGGCGCAAGCAGTACAGACCCTTCCACTGGACTTGTCGTTGGAGATCCATTCAATGGAGTTGTGCAGTGCGGGGTGACCCAGGGTGTGCCCGCCGGTTGTATGAAGGGTCATCTGTTTAATCCCGCGCCGCGCATCGGTTTTGCGTGGGACCCGAGGGGGAATGGCAAGACGGCCATCCGGGGTGGTTATGGAGTTTTCTTCGAACACGCCAATGGCAATGAAGCCAACGCGGAATCGCTGGAGCCCGCCGCCAGTCCGGCCGTGCAAACCACCAGCGTATTCAATTTGACTTCGTACAGCCAGATTGTTCCCACGCCGGCTGGTTCGTCCACTCCTTTGGCTATGATCTCGATTCCCAACAAGGCGGTGTGGCCGTACGTACAGCAGTGGCACCTCGATATTCAGCATGAGATTTTCAAGAACACGGTGGCAACTGTCTCCTACGTAGGGAGCAAGGGCACGCATCTCACCAGAGTCTTTGATCTTAACCAGGTATTGCCGACACCTTTAAGTCAGAATCCTTACCAGCCAGGGGAGCCGATCGGCGGCGGCGTTGATCCTTCGACCGGAACCGCGCTGCATGACGACTGCGGTCTCTCGACTACGCCTAGCGGCGTTGCCGTCACTGGACAGGCCCTTATTAATTTACAAATTGCGTGTGGAGGGAATCCAGATCCGTTCCGCACAAACTTCCCCGGAATTGGATCGGTGACCGGGTTGAGAGAGCAAGCCTCCTCCACATACCACGCTCTACAGACCTCGGTCCGGCGCAATGTGGGCGGACTGCAGCTTAGCCTGGCATATACCTACAGCCACTCCATTGATGACTCTTCCTCAGCGAGGGACGCAGTCATCCTGAATACCTATGACCTGGCCCGAGCCCGCGCCAGTTCCAATTTCGATCAACGCCACCAATTTAATTTGGGATACGTCTACGATCTGCCGTTCTTCAGGAATCCCGGCTTGTCTCACAAAATTCTGGGCGGATGGCAGTGGTCCGGACTGGTCACGATTCAGAGCGGCACTCCCTTCAGCCCGGGCAACGCAGTGTTCGGAGACAACGCTGGCGTCGCCAACGGGGTCAGCGTGGGCTCTTCCCAATCTTATCCTGACGTAGTGGGCGATCCGAGATCGGGAGTGACAAACTTTGCCTTCCCTGGGGGCGGCTTTGGGCCGCTGTTGTACAACCCCTCGGCCTTCGCTGCGCCGAGAGGGCTGACGTTTGGAAACATGCCCAGGAACTTCTTGACCAACCCCAAACGCACCAATTTCGATATGGCGGTATTCAAGCATTTCGCCATTACGGAGAGCGTCGGGATCGAGTTCCGAGCCGAGGCTTTCAACGTGTTCAACCACCTTGAGTATGCCTGGCTGGGCGGGGACACCGGATCTGCGGCTCACAACAGCCCATTCGGCAGCTCCAACAGCACGCTGACCTGCTATGCAGGGGCGGGTAACACAGCTGGAGATCCGGGTTGCACGTCAGCTAATGCCTATCTGAGGCCCGCTGCTGCGCACAATGGCCGCATCCTGCAGTTGGGAGCGAAGTTTATTTTCTAGATTGAAAATGATGGTTTGACAGTGGTGGTCTCCCCCCTGTCACCTTGAGCGGAGAGTGTGCTTTGCTTGGCGAAGCACACTCGCAGTCGAAGGATCCCTACTCACAAATCGTGCCTTGCATCGCGGGTAGTTCTTACTGTCTATTGCACGCTGGAATAGCTCCGTCCCACAAAACCGTGGCGCCGTAGGGTCCTTCGACTCCGTGACTGCGAAGCAGCCACTCCGTTCAGGACGAAATCGCGAGGCGTACGCCTATCCCACCTGGGCGTGTTCGCTGGTCACAGTCACGGTCGTCAGCGCTTGCTCCAGATCGGCGATCAGGTCGCCGGCATTTTCGATTCCTACCGACAGACGGACTAGTTGGTCAGTGACGCCCATCTTGGCGCGATGCTCGGCGGAGATCATGCCGTGCGATGTGAGCACCGGGATGGTGACCAGGGAATCCACTCCGCCCAAGCTTGGCGCCAGGGTGAACAGGTGCAGTGCTTCCGAAAATCGCTTGGCATCTTCTCCAGTGCCGTCGACTTCGAAGCTCAGGACACCGCCGCCGCCGTTCATCTGCTCCATCGCCAGGGTGCGCTGCGGATGGCCTTGGGCAAAGGGATAATGCACCCGCCGCACTTTGGGATGCTGAGCGAGAAACTGGGCGACTCGCAGGGCATTGTCATTTTGTCGCTGTACGCGCACGGCCAGTGTCTTGATTCCGCGCAGGAGCAGCCAGGCTGCGTGGGGATCCATGGTTCCGCCCAGCGTGGTGCGGGTTCCGTGGATGGTCTCGATCAGATCGTGGCGTCCGGCGACGATGCCGCAGATCAGGTCGGCATGCCCGGCAAAATATTTGGTGCCGGAATGCATGATCAGGTCGATGCCGAAATCCGCAGGGCGCTGGTTGATGGGGGTGGCAAAGGTGCTGTCGATAAACGTGGTCAGATGGTGTTGCCTGGCGAGGGCAACGACCTGGTTCAGATCAACCACGCGCAACGTCGGGTTAGTCGGCGATTCCAGATAAAGCAGCTTTGTGTTCGGCCGGATGGCGCGCGCGTGCTGATCGTACTCGGTGGTATCCACAAACGTGGTTTCGATGCCGAGTTTGGGCAGCCACTGGCTGAGGAATTTTGTGGCGCCGCCGTAAATATCGCGCTGGGCAACGACGTGGTCGCCGCTCTTCAGTAGGGCCAGCAGCGAGGTGGTGATGGCTCCCATGCCCGAGGCGAAGAGCAGCGCGGCATCGGCGCCTTCCAATTCCACAATGGCTCTTTCGGCCACAGTGTGGGTGGGGTTGCCATAGCGCGTGTAGAACATGTCGCTGGAGGTGGCGCGCACCTGCTGATCGCTGTCGGTGACTTCGAATGTGGAAGTCTGATAGATCGGAGTAACCAGCGGCCCATTTTTCTTGTGCAGGTCGGTGCCGCCGCGAACCGCTTCAGTTTCCGGATGGTGCTTGTGTTTTTTCATGCTTGCTCCTTCGCTGTTGCTAAGCGCCGGCCAAAGCCGCGTCGAACGCCGGCACCGGAGACAGCCACTCGGCGGAGCGTGCATGGCGTCCGCCGCTGAGCTTCTCGAATTCAACCTGCAAGGCGCGAGTAACAGGGCCGGTCTTTCCGTTGCCAATGGCGCGGAAGTCGATCTCGCGCAGGCCAACGACTTCGGCGGCGGTGCCACAAACGAAAACCTCATCCGCGATGTAAAGCTGGTCGCGGGAAATCGGCTCCTCGACCACGTTGTGACCCAGATCACGCGCCAGTGCCAGCAGGCTGTCGCGCGTGATGCCCTCGAGAATGGCTCCCCGGGCTGGGGTGTAAATCACGTTGTTGCGCACCAGAAAAATGTTTTCGCCCGTACACTCGGCGACGTAGCCTTGCGGATCGAGCATGATGGCCTCGTCGAAGCCGGCACGCTGCGATTCAGTTTTGGCCAGAATCGAACTCACGTAATTGCCCGAGACCTTGGCTTTCGTCATCATGATGTTCGGATGCAGGCGGGTAAAGGACGAAATGTTGGCGCGAATGCCGCGTTCCTTCGCTTCGGCACCAAGAAAGGCGGTCCACTCCCACACCGCGATGATGAGCCGCGGCCTGCCGCTATCCACTACCAGGTTCATGGCGCCGTCCAGATAAATCAACGGTCGGATGTAGCAAGCGGCGAATTTATTGGCGGAGATGGTTTTGTAGATGGCCTCAATCAGCGAGTCGCGGGTCCAGGGGAGATCGCGGAAACCGACGATCAAGGCTGAGTCGAGCAGTCGATCGACATGTTCTTCCAGTCGAAAAACTGCGGGGCCATCGGCGGTGGCATAGCAGCGAATGCCTTCGAAGACGCTGAAACCGTAGTGCAAGCCAGCGTTGACGATCGGGACTCCGCTTTGCGCGGCATCCTTCAGTCCTTGGTCCAGCCAGACATACTTAGCGGGGTTTGCCATAGAAGCCTCAGTTAAGCATGAAACAAAAGTTTCGAACCCTGCCGGTGCCGGTAGAGACGCAGCTGGCTGCGTCTTTCAGCTGTGGCGCGCAGACCTAGCAAGCTACCTCTCTACGGGGGAGGTGCCCTACGCCACTTCGGTTCGAACCGAACACGGTAGATCGCGATGAAACGACTCTCAAGAGTATCGCCCGGAGGGAAACTGGGCAAGTGGGGGCCAGGATTATCCGCGCCCGCGATTTGATCCATCTATAATTCGATTTCTATGGATATGGGTCTCAAGGGTAGAGTTGCAATCGTCGCCGCGTCCAGCCAGGGGATTGGCCGGGCGACGGCAGAGGCCTTTGCCGCCGAGGGATGCAAAGTCGCCATGTGCGCCCGGAATGAGCAGGCGCTAGCGGCGGCGGCCGATAAGATCGCGAAACAGTACACTGTTGAAGTGTTTCCTCGGGCGTTGGATGTGACCGACGCCGATGCGGTGCACGGATTTGTAGCGGACGTGGCGGCGAAATTCGGCGCGGCTGACATTTGCGTGACCAACGCCGGCGGTCCGCCAGCCAAGGGGTTCCTGGCAGCGAGCGTCGACGATTGGCGCCGGGCGGTGGCGGCGAACTTCATGAGCACGGTTTACTTTGCCCGCGAAGTCATTCCTCACATGCAACGCAAGCGCTGGGGCCGGATTGTCACCATCACGTCGATCACGACCAAGCAGCCGGTGGCGGATCTGGTGCTTTCAAACGCGGTGCGGGCTGCAGTGGTGGGGCTGGTGAAGAGCCTGGCCAATGAATTCGGCAAGGACGGAATTCTGGTCAATAACGTCGGCCCCGGCTTTACCGCAACCGACCGACTCAAGGAATTGGCCAAGAGCCGTTCCGCCGCTTCGGGCACTGCGGAAAAGGATATCTTTGATGGCTGGGCCGCGGACGCGCCGCTGCGGCGGCTGGGAGAGCCGAGGGAAGTTGCCGACACCATCGTGTGGTTGGCTTCCGAGCGCGCATCGTACGTTACCGGACAGACTGTCCTGGTGGATGGCGGTATTTACAAAGGGTTGTAACAAATGTTTCATAAAGAAAGGATTGCCTGGCGCGTTATTGCCAGCTTTGTTGGTTTCTAGTAATCTATCGAACATCTTTCGATTCCAGGCGAGAGTTATTGCGGGGGAAGGTGCATTCCGTGGTGATGGCCGGACACATTCAAGCCTATGATGGCCTCAACCACGCCTACTGTTGGCGCCCGCACTGTACTGCCGCGGGCTGTTGCGCTGATTGTCCTTTGACGTTCTGATCGACCACCTTTGCGGCATTCAAAAACGAGCATGGAGCATGGAGAAGGGGGGAGTGTATGCCAAGCTCAATGAGCAGGTTGTTTTGGATCAGCTTGATAGGAATAGTCTGGGCAGCTCAGGCCCTGGCCCAGGGCGGCGCTACGGGCGCGATCAGCGGAACGGTGCTGGATCCCAGTGGCGCCGTAGTGGCGGGCGCAGATGTGCGCATCGTCAACCAGGACACCGGAGCCCTGACCCGCACGACCAAGACCGACCCGAACGGTTCGTTCACCGTGCCCTTGTTACCCGTCGGAAATTATACGGTTACGGTCGAGAGCGCCGGTTTTGCCGAGGGCAGTTTTGCCAATATCGCGGTGCGGGTTACGGAGACGACGCGCATTACAGCTCAATTGCGGACGCAGGCGGTGCAACAGAAGATCGAAGTGCAGGCGCAGGTGCAAGCGGTTGAAACCAGCGCCGCCACCACCGGCCAGGCGATTGAGTCACGCACCATCCGGGACTTGCCCCTGGCCACGCAGAACTTCCAGCAACTACTTTCACTCTCCAGTGGGGCGCAGAGCGAACTGAATGCTTCGGCGCAGCTGGGACGCGGCAACGCTCGCATTTTCGTAAATGGCCAGCGCGAAGACAATAATAATTACCTGATCGAAGGCATCAGCGCGACCGACTACAACGTGGCCCAGGCGACCAACGTACCTTTGCCCAATCCCGACGTGGTGGGCGAATTCAAGGTACAGACGTCGCTCTACGATGCCAGCCAGGGGCGCAATGGCGGCGGGAACGTGAATGCGATTCTGAAATCCGGAACCAGGAACTTTCATGGGGACGTTTACGAATTCTTCCGCAACGACGTTCTGAACGCCAACGAGTATTTCTTGAACCGGGCAGGCCAGGCGCGACCCTCGGTCAAGCAGAACATTTTCGGCGGAAGCTTTGGTGGACCGATCGGGAAAGAGGCCAAGCTGGGCTTTTTCTTCGTCAATTATCAGGGCACGCGGCAGCGCAGCGGTCTGTCTCCCGGGACATTTATCAGCACGACGCTTCCGGTGCTGCCTTCGGTTCGCGACGATGCTACTCTGGATGCCACGCTGGAGTCGGCATTCGGCGTTCCCAGTATCGATCCGGTGATCCATAAACTCCTGCTCTTCAAAAGCAGTCAGTTCGGCAATGCGCCTGGAGGTTACCTGATTCCTTCGATTTCGGGAACCGTGGGCAGCACGGGACAGTTCATCGTTAGCAAGCCTGGCAGTTTCACCGATGACCAGTTCACGGCTACTTGGGACCGCGAGTTCCGCGGCGGTACTGACAAACTCTCGGCCCGCTTCTTCTTTTCGAATGCGGAGTCGGTGTTGCCGTTTGGCGCGGGAGGCCTGCCTCTTTCGCTGGGTGGAACGCTGCAGAGCAGTGTCAGTTCCACCGACCTGAATTTCCCCTACGACTTGCCGGTGAATGGAAGGTTTTTCAGCATTAACCAGACCCACGTGTTCTCGCCCACCCTGGTGAACGACTTCCGCTTCGGCTTCGTACGCATCAACAACACGCTGGGAAACATCCCGCCGATTACGGCTTCGGACCTGGGTCTGGACCGCCCCACCAACAGGGTTACGGATTCCATCTACAAGTTTTCGCTTTTCGGCGGTTCGGGTTTCCAGATCGGCCCTACACCGCCTGCGAACCAGTCCCAGACTCAGAACAACTACAACTTTGTCGATACGGTGAGCTACGTGAAAGGGGCGCACGTCCTGCGATTTGGCGGCGAATATACCCGGGTCAATCTCGACAAACTCTTCCCCCAAGTTTTTAATGGCCAGCTTTTCTTCGTGAATGGCGGCGGCTTAACAGATTTTCAAAAGTTCCTCATGGGCGCGCCGGACTTCAGCTTTGGCGGCGGCGGTGTGGCCAACCACAAGTACCGCACCAACGACTTCGCATTCTTCGGACAGGACGACTGGAAGGTGCGTCGCGATTTGACTTTGAACCTGGGATTGCGGGTGGAAGCCCTGGGGGCGTTTTATGACCAGCTCTGCCACATCGGCAATCTCGATCCTGATCTCGCCCGGGCCGGCAAATATCCGTTCATTTACGGCAATTGCGTAAAGGGTTTGAACGTGACCGGCCTCAATGCTACGGGTAGCAACACGACTTACAAAAATGACTACGCTACTGGTTGGGGACCGCGTGTAGGTTTCGCCTGGGATGTGTTCGGACATCACAGCACTGCGCTTCGCGGCGGCTACGGCATTTACTATGTCCGCGAGGACGTGGGCTCAGTCGACCAGCTCAGCTTCCAGGCGCCGTTTTTGCCGGTTGCCTTTGGAGCGGGCCAGGCCGGCTGCCTGGGATCGTTCTTTTCCGCCACGGTGCTGCCGGGCTGCCCCGATCCGAACCCGAACGCGCTGCCACAAGCGGGTGTGATCGATCCGAATTTTGTCCCCTGCCTGGGAATCCTGCAAGGCTTTGCCGGCAACGACCCCAACGGCGCGGCGACCTACGCATGCAACGGAGCGGGCATTCCATCCACCAACATTTTCGGCCTGGTGGTGCCGCGCAAATTTGTCTCGCCCAACACCCAGCAGTGGAACCTCACTTTGCAGCGGGAGTTCGGCAAGGACTGGGTGCTTGAAATAGGGTACGTGGGAACCCATGCCGTGCATCTGAGGGAAACCCGCACCAACCTGTCGGTGGACGCGAGCCCCGCGAATCCACTGCAACTGACCGATGCCGGCGGGCAGCAATTCTCCATTACTGCCAACACCTTCGCCAACGGTCCGGCGCGATCGAGCGCCCAGGGCATCAACGGCTACAGTGGAATGCAGCTGTTCGCCGACGATGCTTATTCTCACTACAACTCCCTGCAAACCACGCTTTCCCGGCGATGGGGCGCGGGATACTTTCAAGCCGCCTATACTTTCTCCCGGTCCACGGATGCGACCTCGAGCGGCAATACGGCGCTGAACACGGCTTTTAACAATGAGTCTTCGCTCGATGCCTCGCGCGGCCTCTCCGACTTCGACCGCACCCACCGCTTCGTCGTGAGCTATCGCTACGATCTGCCCATCTTCAAAGGTGCCACCGGAGCCAAGGGCGCCCTGCTGGCAAACTGGGCCATCAGTGGCATCACCATTTTTCAGTCGGGCACGCCTTTTTCGGTCACAGATTCGGGGGCGGGAACTGGTTTTCTGGGGGCGGGGCTGACCCCGGCCACCCTGGGTGCCAACCTGGCCTCGGGCGGCTCGGTTGGCGCCGGCGCCAGCAGCGGGGACACTCACCAGCGGATTGACGGATATCTGAACCCTGCCAACTTCACGAGTGCACCGCTGCTCTATCCGACCCAATGCGCCGGCGATTCTAATTTCTGCACTACCAACTTTGGCAATCTGGGGCGGAACATTTATCGGGGACCGTTCCAGCAGAACTGGGATTTTTCTTTGTTGAAGAACTTCCGGCTATCGGAGCGGCAGTCGCTCCGTTTCACGGCTGACTTCTTCAATATTTGGAATCATGCGAACTTCGGGAATCCGGCGAACACGGACATCGAAGCCTATCTTGCCAGCCCGGCGAACAGCCCGTTCGGCAAGATTGTTTCCACCGTCGGCACTCCACGCCTCATTCAGTTCTCCTTGCGCTGGGCGTTCTAACATGGCGGAAAACGACGCCCAGGGCCGCATTCCGATGCTCGAGCGGGACCAAGTCCCGCCCGAGCTCGGCGGCTTGTATGACGCTCTGCTGCGGCAGCGGGGCGTTGTGCCCAATATGTTCAAGACGGTCGCCAACACTCCGCCTTTGGCGCTGGCGTTTGCCGCCTTGCTCAAGCCGCTCTTGACTGACGGCGCTTTGCCGGGCTGGTATAAAGAGTTGGTGGCCACGCGCATGTCTGTCTTGCAAGGCTCGCTCTACGCCGTTACAGCCCATTCCCTCTCGGCCAAGCAAAAAGGAGCGACGGAAGAGCACATCATCGCCATCAAAGCTGACTTCGAAAGTGGACCGTTCACCGAGACCGAGAAGTTGGGCTTGCGTTGCGCGGACCGCCTTCATCACTCCGCCAGTCTGATCGATGATGCCTTCTACGCCAAATTGAAGGCCGTGTACAACGATCAGCAGATTGTGGAACTAATCGCCACGGCTTCAGTCTTCGAGTTCTTTCCCCGGTTTGTGGATGCACTGCGCATCCCGGTTACGCCTGCGGCAAAAAACAGCTCCACAGGGCGGGTCTGAATGCGACCGCTTGCCTCCCGCATGTCGGTGATGAGCGGCGAAGGCGCGCTCACCATCTTTGCTCGCGCCAAGGAACTGGAACGCGAGGGCCGCTCTGTCATCCATCTGGAACTGGGCGAGCCGGATTTTCATCCCGCGAAGTCGGTGAATGACGCTCTGAAGCGTGCGATTGACGACGGGAAAGATCGTTACTGCCCGGTTGTGGGCGTGCCGGCCCTGCGCGAGGCGCTGGCGGCTTATCTACGCGGCACCCGCAATCTGAGTGTCTCGTCGCAAAACATCGTGGTGGCGCCCGGGTGCAAGATCGCGCTCTTCATGGCGATGATGGCGCTGATTGATCCGGAAGACGAAGTCTTGTATCCCGATCCAGGCTTTCCAGGATATGCGTCGATCACACTAGGTTTGGGTGGGATTCCGGTTCCGTTTGTACTCTCCGACAAGAATTACTTGCAACCCGATCCGCAAGAAGTCGCGGACAGGATCACATCTCGCACGAAAATCTTAATCACGAACTCGCCAAGCAATCCGACCGGAACCGTCTACACCGACGAAGTGCAGCGGCAAATGGCAGAGCTGGCTGTCAAACACGACTTGCTGGTGCTTTCGGATGAAATTTACGCGCGTATTATCTATGGTGGAACTTACGTGTCCATGATGAGCTATCCCGGCATGGAAGAGCGGACGCTGATCATCGACGGTTTTTCCAAGAGCTTTGCCATGACGGGGTGGCGACTGGGGTACGTGATCGCTCCGCCTCGCATCGTGCCCGCGCTCGATATGCTCGCCGTTAACACCTACACCTGTGTCGCGGAATTCACGCAGTATGGGGCCATGGAAGCGTTGCGCGACCGGGAAGGCGCCACCCCCCGCATGGTGGGCGAGTTTGCCAAGCGGCGTGAGCAGTTCGTCCGCGACCTGAATCGGGTGCCGGGATTCCGTTGCGCTCCACCAGAGGGGGCATTCTATGCCTGGGTGAACGTCTCCCAAGCGGGACTGGGGGCCGAGGAGATTTGTCGCATCATGTTGGAAGAAGCCGGGGTGGCGGCGATTCCGGGGGCGGCATTCGGGCCTGCGGGCGCTGACTATTTGCGTTTTTCTTTTGCGTCGTCGACCGCCATCCTGAAAGAGGCGGTGATGCGGATTCTGCGGGTTTCTTCGGCCTGGCAGGGGACCCCGGCGGGATCATCACGATAAACGTAGTGCCGCCGTCCCGGCGGCGGGCGTGGCGGCGCCCCGCCCACAGCGCCGACGCTAGGGGCTGAAGTGCAGTTCTATATTGCACGGCTAGGAGAAATTCATGAGGATTGACTCTGGCCACCAGATTTGGCTGCAAGTGCTCACGATCTGCGGTCTGGGTGTGGCCGCGCTAGGCCAAGCTCGCCCACTGCCTGGGCCGGACGTGCAGCAGATCTACCAGCGCCTGCTGCCACAGATCGAAAAGATTCCCATCTTCGATCATCACGCCCATCCGGGCTTTGCCGACGATCCCGATGTGGATGCCATGGCTTCTCCACCAGGAAGCGCCGCGCTGCGCACACGGGATACGAACCCCGAACTGGTGGCGGCATCCAAGGCGCTGTTCGGCTATCCCTATAGCGATCTTTCGCCGGAACATGCCAAATGGCTGGTGCAGAAAAAAGCCGAACTGAAGAAGGCGCAAGGCAAGGCGTACTTTTCGAACCTTCTCGATAAGCTGAATATCGAGCAAGGAGTCGCCAACCGGGCCATGATGACGGACTATCTCGACCCCAAACGATTTCCCTGGGTGTTCTTCGCCGATTCGTTTATGTGGCCGCTCGACAACCAGCGCCAGCGTGCACGCAATCGTGACCAGGAGGTTTACATCCCGCTGCAGGAGAAGATGCTGCATCGATGGATGCAGCAGGAAAACGTGGACAAATTGCCGCCCGACTTTACCGGCTATCTCGCATTCGTGAGTCGCACCCTGGAAGACAATCAGAAAAGAGGCGGGATCGCCATGAAGTTCGAAGTGGCCTATTTCCGCTCGACAAAATTCGGCGACCCCACACCGGAGCAGGCCGAGGACGTCTACCAGCGCTTCGTGAACGGCGGCATTCCCAGTGAGCAGGAGTACCGAACCTTTCAGGATTATGTTTTCCGGTTCTTAGTGCGCGAGGGGGGGAGGTTGCATCTGCCCGTCCATGTACATTCGGCGGTCGGCATTGGCGATTATTTCAACTTGTCCGAGGGCAACATCATGAACCTGGAAAATATTCTCCGCGATCCCCGCTATTCAAGTACGGTGTTTGTAATGATCCACGGAGGCTATCCCTACGAGCATCAGGCGATCTGGCTGGCGGCGGTAAAAAACGTCTACCTGGACACGTCTCTGATGGAACTGGATATGTATCCATCGGAGTTCAGGCATGTGCTTAAAACCTGGCTGGAGACTTTTCCCGATAAAATTACTTTTGGCACCGACTCGTTTCCTTACAACGACACCTTGGGAGCGGAAGAAAGCTACTGGCTGGGAGTCCAGTCGGCGCGCACTTCGCTGGCTGCGGCCCTGGCCGAGATGATTTCCGAAGGTGAAGTGAGCGAAGCGCAGGCCCTGCAGCTGGCGCATGGCTACCTGCACGACAATGCAGTTGCAATCTATGAAGGCCGGGTGCACTGAAATGGCAAAAGCGAAATCCACAGCCCAGAAACACAGCCAGGCGAAAATCGCCCGGCGTAAAACTGTCAAGCGCAAAACCGCCCAGCCTACGAGCGCGAAGAAGAGCCCTGCTAAGAAGATGGAGTTGAAGTACGTTCCCTGGTCTTCGATCGACCTGGAAGATTTGAACCCGCTGCTGCAGCGGCAGTTCGTGGTGGGGCACGACATCATGGTGGCGCGCGTGCTGATGAAAAAAGGCTGCATCATCCCCTGGCACAGTCATCACAATGAACAGTTCACCTATGTTCTGGAAGGCGCTTTGAAGTTCTGGATTGATGGAAAAGAGATCGTGGTAAACGCCGGCGAAGTGTTGACCATCCCTCCGCACATGCCGCACAAGGCGGAAGCGCTGGTGGACACGGTGGATCTCGATGTGTTCAATCCGCCGCGCGCCGACTGGATCAACAAGACCGATCAATACCTGCGTGGCGGCAAATAATCCATGCATCCCGTATGCTTATATCTGAATGACTGACCAGGCCGCCTCGGCGTCAAAACTGGAAGCGCGGGTTTCGCAATTGCGCTGCATTGGGTGCGGAGCGGTGCGCGAGAGCGAAGCCACCAACGTCCGCTGCGCGCAGTGCGGGGATTTGCTGGAAGTGGTTTACCCCGGCTGGGAGACGAGTGCGGGAATGCGCGCGGCCGGACTCGACGCCTCAGGGCTGAAAGAACTCTGGCGGCAACGCCGCACATCTTACGACGCACTGGATGAGAGTGGGGTCTGGCGCTTTCGCGAAGTGCTTCCCGCCTTGAGCGACTGGAATCATGTCATCACCCTGCGTGAAGGCAATACGCCTGTGTATGAGCTGCCCGGCTGCGGCCGGGCTGCGGGAGTGCAACAGCTGTACGCCAAGCACCAGGGCATGAATCCCACGGGCTCTTTCAAGGACACGGGCATGACCGCGGCCGCGTCTTTTGCTCGCGAGGGTGGCTTCCGCTGGGTGGCTTGCGCCTCAACCGGCAACACCTCCGCGTCCATGGCAGCTTACGCGGCTCGCGCCGGAATGCGCAGCCTGGTCCTGATTCCGCAAGGCCAGATTACCTGGGGCAAGCTTTCGCAGGCGCTGGATTATGGCGCCGTCACCTGTCAGTTGAAGACGGACTTCGATGGCTGCATGCGGGTGCTGGACGAAGTAGCGCAACGCATGCCGGTTTACCTTTTGAATTCGGTTAATCCCTACCGCCTCGAAGGCCAGAAAACTGCCGCCGTCGAGTTGCTGGAACGGTTCGAGTGGCGGGCGCCGGATCACGTGATCGTGCCGGGCGGAAACCTGGGTAATTCCTCCGCGCTGGGGAAAGCGTTTCTGGAGATGAAAGACCTCGGTCTGATTTCAGCGCTGCCGAAACTTTCCGTGATCCAGGCCGAAGGCGCCAACGCGCTAGTTCGAACCATGTGCGAAACTGGCGGGAAAAAGCTGATCTCCGTGCATGCGGAAACCATGGCAACCGCCATTCGCATCGGTAGTCCGGCCTCGTGGAAGAAAGCCGTACGCGTGCTGGAAGCAACCGGGGGCACCGTGGAACAAGTGAGCGAAGTCGAGATTGCGCTGGCCAAGGCGGAAATCGGAGCCGATGGCATCGGCTGCGAACCAGCATCGGCAGTTACTCTGGCGGGATTGAAGAAGCTGGTCAAACGGGGATTCGTCAAGAAGAATGAATCGGTGGTGTTGATTTTGACCGGCAACCTGCTCAAGGACCCTGATTTCACTCTCAAGTTTCATCGCGGTGATTTGTTTGCCGGTACGGCGCAGGAAGAGGAAGCTGAAAGTGTTCTCACCCCACGACAGCATGCTCCCATGGTGCTGGATGCCAGCGCGAACACGGTTGTGAAAGTGTTGCAGCACGCGGAGCGGGCCGAGCCGTAACCGAAGTGATGTTGTCATCCGATGAAGACTGGCGATGATGACTGGAAAGAAACATCGCGCACCAAATTCGCGGCTGGAGCTTGTGCTTCCTGCAACCTCCGCGAATCTTGGCCCTGCATTCGATGCCGCCGCGCTTGCGCTTGGATTACCTCTGAAAGTCCAGGCTCAAGCCGCCCATGAATTCTCCGTCATCGCACACGGGACGGACGCGGCAATTTGCGGGAGGGTCGAGAACCATCTCATCCTGACGACTTATCGTGAAGTCTTGCAGGCCGAAGGCGAGCCGGTGCAGCCGCTGGCCCTCTTCCTCGATAACCATATTCCCATTGGCAAAGGATGCGGTTCCTCGGCTGCCGCGCGCCTGGCCGGAATTGCGCTGGCGGTGCACTTCGGCAGATTGCGCTGGACTGACAGCCGGATCGTCGGCGAAGCATCCCGGCGAGAACATCATCCCGATAACGCCGCCGCGTGCTGGATGGGGGGATTGGCGGTGGCGCGCATGTCAGGCGAGGGCGAAGCTCAAGTCGCCTGCGTAATTCCGAAAGGGAAATGGCCGCTGTTGCTAGCGGTGCCCGAGCAGGCGCTTCCCACGGAAGAAGCCCGCCGCGTGCTTCCGTCCGCATATTCGCGGGCCGATGCGGTCACCAACGTTCAGAACTCCATGCTACTGCTGGCGGCGTTCGTGCAAGGCCGCCGCGATCTGCTCGCTGCCGCGCTGGAAGATCGCATGCACCAGCCTTACCGGGCCGAGTTGTGTCCGCTATTGCCGGCGTTGCAGAAACTCGCAGGCAGCATGCCCGGCGTTCTGGGTGCGGTGTTAAGCGGAGCGGGGCCGGCGGTGCTGATTTTTCTGGATGGGAAGGTTGGCGTGGATCGCGCCGGAGCGCAAGTTCGTGCCCAACTTCGGGCGCGCGGACTCAAGGCCGAACTAATAACAACTGCAATCACTAAACAAGGAGCCTGCCAGGGCAAGGCTTGGGCCAAACGACGCTCCTAGCTGCGACGATGCCCCTCACTGTTTGCCAGCTGATTGGCCGCCACCAACTGGAAAAGATGCTGCTCGAAGCTGAGATCAGGCTCGAGCGCAAACCGCTCCGGATACGAAGCCAAGGCGCTCAAAAAGCTTTTGATTTCCTGCTGCGCATCGCGCTCCCGAGCGGCGCGACCCACGCCCGAGGCGCTCGGGCGACGTTTGCTGTTCTTCATGCTCCTCCTGAATCTATTCCCCCCACAAGGGATTGCAGACACTTCAACCCATTGATCAACAGGGGAGAAGAATGAATACGCGGACGCGGAGAAGCTGTAAATGGCACTCTCGTGCCATAAACGGAAGCGCGTTCGATTTGGGTCCGGTGTCCTGGCCCGCGCCCTCCCCGGAGGCCGCGCCCGGTCCCCTGCGACCGAACCCTAGTGCCTGCTGGCAGGCGGGATAATGCCCTGCATTCGCAGGTACTCGACCATCTGCCCGTAATGATCAAAGCCATGCCATGCCACCACCGTGGCCATTCCCAGACGAGTCGTCGTACCTTCTCCGAACGGATCTTTGATGTTGCTCACGAGGTTCTTGTCGTTGATGGTTGCGGCCGCTTTGTGCACGTACGCGAAGGAGTCTCTTAGAAACTTCATGATATCGGCCTTGCTCGCGATTGCGTCGGGGCCCTTCTCGCCACCCGTATCCGTCGGAGGCTTCTCTTCGAGGATGCAGGCGGCGACTATGTAATTGACTGCGGCAACGTGCTTCACCTGCTGCGCAAACGTACGCACTCCCTTGAACTCCCCGCTGGTGGGTGCGAAGCTGTATTTATCTTCGGGCATGGCGTCAGCCGCAGGAACAAAGTCACTTTCCAGATTGGTGATGTCGGCAGTTAACACTTGGTTGATGGTGCGAGGAGCGGTGGGTTTATCAGTTTGAGCAAAGGCGGCGCAGCCGAGCAAAAACAACGAAGCACACAACGCGTAAATCCTCTTCATTGAAAGTCTCCTCAACAATCCAGATTTGCGATGTCTTGATCCCCAAGAACGTGGCTAATCGCGGACGACGGACGGCGTTAACTCCAGTTGTACCGAGCCAAGCCGGTGCCGGCGGACGGTGAACAGACCGCCGACCAGTGCTACCGCCGAACATAACAACGCCGCCGGCACTCCTACTCGCGTGGCCAGCGCTCCCCAGGCCGCGCTGCCCAAGGCCATGCCTCCCTGCAGCACCAGCAGGTACATGGACAACGAGCGCGCCCGCAAAAATGACGGAGACATGGTCTGCGCCGCGATGTTCAGGCAGGCCAGGATTCCAATCCACGCCGTCCCGCTGGCGAACAATACCAGACACAGCCAGGAAAATGTTTGCACGCGACCAGCTGCGAAGGTCATGGCGGCAAACAGCAGAATGTCGAAGGCGACGAGACTATCCACGGAAAAACGAGTGCGCACCCGAGGCAGCACGGCCGCCCCAGCCAGAGCGCCGAGACCGAAGAATCCCAGCAGCAGGCCGTACCCGGTTGCGCCATGCGGACGAGCCAGGATCGGAAGCAGCGCTGGTAGGGAACTCGCGGCCAGGCTGAAAGCTCCCGTACGGATCAGGATCGACCTTGCCAGGGGGGCGCCGCGAACGTAGCGCAGGCCAGCGAACAGCGCATCGCGCACCCGGCCGGTTTCAACCTGCTCGAGGTGCGGACGCTTCCAGCGGTAGAGGAAAAAAATTACGCCAAAGAATGAGGCGGCATTGAGCAGGAAAGCGACCCCGGAGCCGGCCGCGGCAATTACCAGGCCGCCCAGGGCAGGACCAAACGCACGAGCCACGTTGAAGCCGACGGAATTCAAAGCCACGGCCGGAGCGTGATTCTCCGGGCACACGATTTCCGGCGTGATCGCCTGCCAGGCGGGATCGTTCATGACTGCGCCGAGTCCAAGGATGAACGTGAACAGCAGAAGCATCCACGGAGTCACGAAGTGCTCGAGCGTGAGCATACCCAGCAGGGCGGCGGCAACCACCATCCAGCTTTGGGTGATGAGCAGAAAACGCCGTCGGTCGACCAAATCGGCCAACGCGCCCGCGGGCAGGATCACGAGAAACACAGGAAGTGTGGTAGCGGCGGTCACCAGGCTGACCATCAACGGTGACATGGTGAGCTGCGTCATCAGCCAGCCAGCGCCTACGTTTTGCATCCAAGTCCCGGTGTAGGAAATTACAGCGGCGATCCAAAGCGAGCGGAAGAGCGGCTCACGTAACGGAGCTAGGGCGGAATTCGCCGGGCTCGGAGCCAAGCTTGCCGGCGTCGATGTTTTGACCGCTTCGTTCATGATCGGTACATCCCGGTCAGTGAGCCATGGTTCAGGGGGTCGGAGTGTCTCCGACAGCGATCGGTCCTCCGAACGGCCATTCCTTGTTTCGCCAAGCCCGCACCATGTAGATGGCTATGCCAGTCAAGAGAATGATCAGCGCATAACGGACCTGTTGCAACGAGTTGGTGCGAGAAATCAGTACGAACGTGAACCCGATCGAAGCCAGCAACGCGGGCAAGGGAAATAGCCACATGCGAAACGGACGCGGCAAATCGGGTCGCCGGATGCGCAGCACGATCAGGCCAATGGCCTGCACCAGAAACTGCAGCGTAATGCGAATTACTACCAACGCGGCGATCACATCCGCCAATGCAAAGAAGCAAAACAGTACTGCCACTCCGCCCAGCGCGAGCAAGGAAACGTGAGGGAACCGATGCTGCGGATGCACCCGCGCGAATGCCTGAAAATAGTTGCCATCGAGCGCCGCGGCGTAGGGCACGCGGGAGTAGCCCAGCAGCAGCGAGAAAACCGAGGCAAAGGCTGTCCACATCACCAGAGCGGTCACCAGATTGGCCGCCCAAGCGCCGTAGATTCTTTGCATGAAAATAGAGACGACATACAGACCGCGATTGGACTGTTCGGTCTGGGTCATTTGCTGCCAGGGAACCACACCGAGGATGCTGATGTTCATCAACACGTATAGACAACCTACCAGCAGAATGGATAGCAGCAGCGCCCGCGGGATGGTTTTGCCGGGATTTTCTACTTCGTCACCCAGAAAGCAAACGTTGTAGTAGCCCCAGTAATCGTAGGTCGCGATGAGCATGGCGGAGCCCAGTCCAAGAAAGAAATTGTGCGACAAAGTGAAGGCGCCTGGGGGGAAACTGAAAGCGCGCCCGGCATCGAAGTGGCCGAACCCGGCGATGATAATCCAGCCCATGGTAATCAGCACGCCGGCCAGAAGCAGCTTCGACATCCAGCCGATGCTGGTGATCTTGCGATAAAGCAGCCCTACGGCCAACATCACCATACCGATGGCGACGAACGTAGCTCCCGACACCAGCCAGCGCATTTGTAGGGTGCCGAGCATCGGGAGACGCAGCGCCCAAATGTGGTCGGCGTATTGATGTTCGAGTCCGGGCCAGAAATACGATGCATAACCGGCCAGCCCGATGGCGCCCGATGCCACTGACAGGGGAGCGCTGAAGGAAAGCTGCCAGATAAAAAGAAAAGAAATCAACCGCCCCAGGCTACGGGAACCATAAATCTCGCGCAGGTAGCGATACGATCCGCCGGAGTGGGGCATGGCCGCCCCGAGTTCCGCCCATACCAGGCCGTCACATATGGCAAAGATTGCGCCCAGAATCCAGCCCAGCATGGCTTGGGGCCCTCCCATCGCGCTGACGATCAATGGGATGGTGATGAACGGCCCCACCCCGATCATGTCAATCAGGTTCAGCGCGGTGGCGCTGCCAAGTCCGACGCCACGGATTAGCGGAGTCTGCAGGGAGTCGTTGCTGGTTGGTCGTTGGTCGTTGGTACGGATCATGGGCTTCACTGGGAAATTGCCTTACTCTCGAACGGGCAAGACGACTCCGGAGATGATGAAAAACGCCACAAGCCCATGACCAATGGCCGGGTGAGCAACGAGCAACGACTAGTGCCCGCCCTCATGCCCTGCGCTGAGCAAGTTCACATACAGCCGAATCGCTCCCGCCACACCGGCCGGCAGCTGGCGGAAAAAAGCATAGCCGGCGTAAACATACGTACCCTTGCCGTATTGCGCCCGCAGCAGACCGCCTTTAAGTGGTTGCTCACCCGGATCATGAGACGACAGCAGCGGCTTGAACTTACTGTCCCACTGGTCCATGAAATAAAGCCCTCGCTCCTGTACCCAGCCGTCGAAGTCGTGCTCGGTAATCTGGTTGGGGTAGTGGAACACGCTATCGCCCGGGGCAAGAACTTCCACCGGAGCTTCCTCCACGGAAACCCTGCCCCGGCTCAATTGTGCGGAGAAGGGCGTGAAGTGACCATTGTTGAAGTCGCCGACGCTGGCGTTGTATTGCACAATCAGCGTGCCTCCAGCCGAAACGAACTCCAGCAGCTTCTTGTTGTTGGCGGCGACGTCTTTCTGTGTGTCGTACGCGCGGATGCCGAGAACAATGGTTCCGTAGCCCGCCAGCTTTTCGCTAGCGAGCTTTTCTGCAGGAATAACAGTCGCGTTGATTCCGATCTGCTGCAGCACGGTGGGAATCTCATCTCCGGCGCCGGGGACGTAGGCGACCTTCAGATCTTTCGGGATTTTCACATCCACGATGCTGACCCGCTGCACCGCGGGCTGGTAGTAGTAAGCGCTGGCGAGGTCTTCTCGCGTGACCAGGGTGTAGCCTTCGCTGTAGTTCTTGCCGCCGGCGGTCAACACGGCACGAATTTGAGGGTGTCCTTCCTTCAAGCTGCCTGGGACAACTTTGAATTCAAAATCTTGCTTCTCGCCGCGCTGATGCAACGCGACCGGGATTTCCTTCGGCTCGATCCGCCAACCCGCGGGAGCTTCCAGGCGAAGGCTGCCCTTGGGCGCCCCGGTCAGGTTCGAACTAACACCTACCTTTACCGTCCGTTGCGAACCATTCGGCAGAGGAATCACCTGCTCGCCCGGCTCCAGTTCGACCGAAAAAACCGGTGTGATCGCCACGGCACGCTTCTGCTCCACACCTTTCTCGTCCACAAACGCTACCCGTACGGGCGCGGAGACTTCGGGCAGGGCCGCATGCGTCTTGACTGCGGCCTGATCGTGAGTGCGAGAAGCGAGTTCCGGCACATCGTAATGGGCAATGACATGGAGCGGTGACGGAGGGAACGGCAGCGTCTGATATTGCGGCTCGTCCACGATATAGATGGCGTCCCGTTCGGGATCGTTGCGGTGCGAAGCGGGTCGCGTGGGGACGGAGTTTGCCGGCAGCTGCAATTGAAAATCGGTTCGATAGTCCTGCCCGGGCGGTATGGGAGGAAGGTGCTCTTTCACCTGGCCTTCAAGGGCTAAGTTACGAAGTTGCAGCGAATATGCCGAGCCGTTGTGGACCTTTACCTGAACGGTGAACTTCTGGCCCGGTGAAATTGCGGCCAGCGGATCGTGGCCCGGTTGTGCTTGCTCGAGCGAAGCCTGAGGAGAAGTCAGAACCGCCTGCAGCGAGAGATTCAGAGCCAGGTTGAGTGCGGTCCTGGCTTGCTGTTCCTTCTCTCGGAGACGCGCCAACACTTCTTGCTTTTGGCCACCGTTGCCAACTTCATTCTCCAGTCGGGAAAGCGATTCAATGACCGACAGCAGGGGTGCTGCCGCGCTGCCCGGGTCTTTTTCCGCCGCATTCCTCGCCTCAACCAGCTTGCTTGCGATGTTGGCCAGCTCGCGCCCTCCGGCTGGGTCGAAGTGCGGTGCCAAGCTTTGCCATCTGGTATCCATGCCATCAAAGAAATCCTTCTCATGGCCATCTTTGTCCAGTGCTGGCGGCAGAACCGAGTCCACCAGCTTGTAGTAGGTATAGCGATCTCCCGGCTCGACCGACCATCCGCCCGCTCCCTGCGAAAGCTGATGTCTCAATCCTGCCATGGCGAACTGGATATATGACATCTGCAGTTGCGGGTTCAACTGGCCGGTATTTAGCTTGACCGTATAATTTTCCGCCGGGCAACTAGTGGCTCCAAAGCCGCACACGTTTCCGATGTATAGCTTCTTGGGCTGGAAGGGCTGCAAGCCTTCCTTGATCTGATCCGGGAACCGGTTGGGGTCCGCGGCCGCGCGAAATGCTTCTTTTGTAAGAATTGCCGAAGCCTGATGGTGCCCATGCCCATCACGGTCGGTGCCAGAAAAACGCGCAACCAGCACATCCGGGCGAAACGTTCGGATCACTCGTACCATGTCGCCCAGAGCGATATCGTGCCCACCCCACTTCTGAAACGTCTCTTCTGGATTCTTCGAATAGCCGAAATCTGCTACTCGGCTGAAGCGCTGCTCCACGCCATAATAGCGATCGGACGCCGTCAGCTCCAGCGCGCGCAGAACACCCAGCACGTCGAACAGATTGCTTCCCACCTTGTTTTGACCGCCTTCGCCCCGAGTGAGAGTCATCAGCAGCGTGGTTGCGCCGTGGCCGCGAGACTCGAGGGCTAACATGCCACCGTCTTCGTCATCGGGATGCGCGGTGGTCTGCATGAGGCGAGCCGTGGTTTGCAGGCGAACCAGCATCTGTTTCAAACCGGTGACGCCGGTGTCGGGAGGCAGAGGATCGACCGGACTCTGTCCCGCCGCAGGAGCCTGGGCCGGAGCCGCCGCAAACAGGGTGCCCAAAGACAGAGGCAAGGCCAGACCAAGCGCGCAAAGCAATGGAACCGCGAGTAGGACTTGCCCAGTCCGTGGGCCTAGAGTTTCGCGACTGACAGGTTTCATACTTATGGGATTGCACTTCTCGAAGATGAGAGGCAAGATTTTTCCTGATGTTCCTTGATGATGGAGTTTCCCTCTAATTGACTGTGCGGGAAACGAACCGTTAGCCGTCGCCTCGCGCTCCATCCTACCTGAGTCAGTGGTTCTGCGGCGTGCTGGTGGACTGAACCGCCTGCTGGCAGGCGTGCGCTGCGGTCAGCAACTCGTCAAACTGCCGATCGCTGTGCAGACCTCGCAGCAAGGGATCAGAAAGCAGATTGGAGTAGGCGCAGTAATTCTGTTCGATTGCGGTCTTGAGCATGTGAAAAGCGGCATCCTTTTTTCCGGCATAGGCGAAGAGCGCTCCCTGATAGTACGAAAGCTCAGGATCGGGATCCGAGGGGCCGCCAGTTTCCGCATCGTGCGCCATGCGATCGAGCTCGGAGGGAGGCCTCAGCCCCACGGCTGCTTCCATAAGATCGCGGTGGTAGTGCGGGCTGTTCGACATTCGCTTCACCGCTTCGCGCGCCTGCGGCACTCTGCCTTCTCGCAGCAGAAGGGAAGGAGTGATGTAGTTGGCCCATTCAGAGCCGGCGTCGAGCTGGATAAAATCGTAGGCCCTCTCAAATTGGCCAAGCTCCATAAAGGCCCAGGCGCAGGAGCGGAACGAATAGTTCGCCGGAGCCAGAGTGAGCGCGGTATCGCATTGGCGCACCGATTCCTCGAGCATGCCAGCGTAGCGTTGGACATATCCCAGAGTGAAATGAGCCTGTCCATTCTCCGGACGGCGTTTGACCAGGGCTCCAGCGGCCTCGTAGGCTTTTCCCAACTCACCCCGGTCCACCCGGTTAACTATCAGTTGAGAAGCTGCAGCGATCAGGTTTGGATCAAGAGTCAAGGCGCGTTCCAGCGCAGCGTTCGAGTGCTGGAACATCTGCTCTCCGCCGTTCGAGTAAGTGGTGTCATAGTAATAACGCTGGCCCACCTCGGCCCAGGCCGGGGCGTATTTCGGGTCCAGTTCCACCGCGCTCTCAAGCGATCGGATGGCTTCCCGATTAGGAGCAGGATCGTGGGACGCGGCCACGCTGCGCAAATACAGGTCGTAGGCTTCTTGGTTGCTCGGCCGGGTGCTGGTTTCCAAAAAGCCGCCGGCCGCGCCCAGGATGGGCAGCAAACCCTGACGGACCTGCTTGGCCAGTTGCTCTTGCAGGGAAATCAGATCCTGCATGGAACCATTGAGATTGGTTTGCCACAAGACCCGTTCGCTACCGGTCTCGATCGCTTCCAGCGTGACCAGAAGGTGCGTGCCTTGCTTGATGAAGTGTCCGGTCACCACGTTGGCAACGTGAAGCTCGCGACCGACTTTCTGCGCGTCCACGTCAGCGCTTACGTACTTTGCGGTCATATTCGAGGGGCGAACATCCAGGATGCGCGAGTAGGTAAGTACGTTAGCGATTTCATCGGCCAGAGCGAAGCGAAGGTAATCAACGCTGAAATCGCCGTTCAGGTTCTGCAGCGGCAGCACGGCAATGGCGTGGTTGCTGGCTGCATTTCCGGTGCGATGTTTGAGCCACCAGGTTCCCACCGCCGCCAGCACCGTAACCAGCAAGGCAGTGACTGCCAACAGAAGATAATTTTGTGGCTTGCTGGAGCTCTGGAAGGTCTTGGTCACCACGCGCAACGGCGAGGTCTCACGGCCGCCGGTCCGGGTCAATCCCGATTCGGTTTCTTTCTTCAGATGCTGCAGGTCGGCCTTCATCTCCGCCGCGCTGGTATAACGTTTGTCGCGGTCCTTTTCCATCGCCTTCCCGATGATTCCTTCCAGTTCGCGAGGCAGCGTGGGGTTCAAGGTCAGAGGCGACGGCGGCTTGGTGTGCAGAACTGCGTCCAGGGTAGTAACCACATTGTTGCCGGTGAAGGGCTTCTTGCCGGTGGCCATCTCATACAGCACTACGCCGAAGGAAAAAAGATCCGTTCGAGGGTCGAGTTCCTCGCTGCGCGCTTGTTCCGGCGACATGTAAACCGCAGTGCCGGGAATCACTCCCACCGCCGTCAGCGAGTCCTCGACGGGCGTTTCCTCGCTGGTGCCAAGGCGCTCATCGCGCAGCAGTTTCGCCAGGCCGAAGTCGAGGACTTTCGTCTGCCCGCCGGTGGTTAGAAAGATGTTGGCCGGCTTGATATCACGATGAATGATTCCCTTGGCGTGGGAAGCGGACAGCGCGTCTGCCACCTGTACGCCGACATCGAGAAGGTCATCGATGTCCATCGCCTTGCCCCGGATGCGCTGCTTCAGGCTCTCCCCCTCCAGCTTTTCCATGACGATGAAGGGATGGCCGTTGTGATCTTCGACTTCGAAGATGGTGCAGATGGAGGGGTGATTTAACAAGGACGCGGCGCGAGCCTCGCGCTCAAAGCGTTCCATCGCTTTGCTGTCGCCGCTGAGATTGTCGGGGAGAAACTTTAGGGCCACGTGACGGCCGAGCCGTGTGTCTTCGGCCTCATAGACCACGCCCATACCGCCGCCGCCAAGTTTTCCCAGAATTCGATAGTGGGAGATCGTCTGGCCGATCAGGCTGGTCCCGCTCGAAGTTTGGCCCGACGTTTCGCGGTTCATGGCGAAGCTAAGCCCCTGTAGGCGGTAATGTTAGGCCGTGTGTCGTGTCTGGTCAACCCTCCGATCCAGGCTGCCAAGCCAAGCCCTGAAGTTAGCCAACGGCAGGCCAGGGGTTGGGGATGCCGGACCGCCCCCAGGCTCCCTCAGCTAGGCGTAAAAGCCCGCCGAAGAGCCTACCCACTCCAGGTTCCGGTTGTGGTCCACGCCCATCATCAGCCCGCGTCCCATACGGATGATGGTCATCACCGGCAGCAGCTCATCCAGCCAGATATACATGATGCGCACTTCCGCTTTGTTACTGCCTGAGGGAGTCTCCACCACGGGTTCGAAATGCATGCGTTCCTGCAGGATGTATTGGGAACGGTCTGCCTTGGGAATGGCGGCCAGGTCCTGGGGTTTGAGATTGATGATCACACCTAACCCGGCGAAGGAGAACAGCGGCTTAACCACATAATTCTCCAGGTCGCTCGGTATGCGATCCACTCGATCCAGGAACCAGGTCTTGGGCACGCACTCGTGGTGCAAATGCGGCAGCGAAAACTTACTCATCCGGAAGAACCAATTGGGATGACCCGCCCACTCCACTTCGATGTCATCGGTGAGGTGGAAAGCAGTTTTCAGCTCCTTGCGCACCATTTCGTCCACGATGGCGCGGTTGTAGATGCGCAGGATGGGGATGCGCTGGCCGTTGTCCTCGTGGAACAGAAACTTGCCCACCTTCTTGACGTCGGTGATTGAGACCGTCTTTACACCCAGCAGTTTCTCGGTCAGGAGAAAGTCCGGCAGCGTCTTCTGATGCAGAGGATCGATTTCCATCAGAATGACGTGTTGCGGATCGTGGTCGGCCACAATGGCACGCCGCAACAGCTTCTTGTAGCCCTCCCAATCCAGTCCCCCGAGCAAATAGTTAAGCTTGGAGTCCAGACCAAAAACCTCGCCATACACCTGCGAGAGCATTGCCTGATAGGCGTAGAGCGAAGGGAAGCCTTGCAGTTCGACCAGTTTGGGGTGCAGCGTGCCCGATTTGTCCCGCACCAGTCCAAAGTCCACCTGGACAAAACTAGGCCGTGGAGGCTCGCGCGGCACCTTAAACTGTTCTGGGATCGCTTCCGAGGAAGCTTTACGGTACTCGAGGCTGTTGAGTTGATGGATCAGTTCCTTGCCGTAATCACACATCTGATCCAGAAGCGGCTTGGGCAGGAAGACAGGCGTCTCGCACATGCGGAACTTCACTGGGGTTCCGCAGCGTTGCTCCATCACCTTGAGTAAACGCTGATATTTTTCCGGAGTGAAGTTCGCGTTGAACTGCTGTCGAAGGGTGGGAATCATGATAACGCCGACCTTCTCGAAACCACCTTCTGCGATTTGTCATCCGGAGCGAAGCGTGATCTCTCGCCGGCGAGGGATCATGCCGAGTCGAAGGACTCCTCCACCCGCCGCAACGCCGGCCGTCTGGTGAGGGGACTACGCTTCCAGCAGAAATTGACCGTTCCGCATGATCTGCGCCCCATCCACCCAGATGTCGAAATCCCTCCCCACCACATCAATATGGGTGGAAGAGTACCACTGCGCCCCAGTATGGGCGCCATAGGGGTTGCCAAACGCAATGTGTATTCCAGGGTATTTTTCGTCCTGCAGGATTTGCCCGATCACATCCTTTAGTTCGATGTTGGTACCAATAGCAAACTCGCCTACGCGGTCGCTATTCTCGTCGGTATGGGTGTAACGCCAGAAGTCGTCTTCCAGTTCGCGATTGGCAGAGTGTGCCTCTGTCAGCCGGTTAGCTTTTATGCGAATGGTCAACGGATTCTCCCGCAGGCTGCCAAATTTCGCGCACAGCCAGTCCCCGACGACCCCGTCGATCACAAATATTCCGTTGACCTCGCCGGGAGTGGTAAACACTTCGCCGCCGGGTAAGTTGCCCCACTTATCGGGGCTGATGATGCCGCTGGTCTTGAGCCAGCGATATTCCGGATTCAGGTCGGCCGTCAGATCGGTCCCAGCGGAGGTCTTGGCCCGCACTTGCTTTGCGCGCCGCACCGTTTCCACCACCTTGGTGCTGATGCGATCTACTTTCAGGAAGTCCGCCCGCATGCCTTCCAGCATGATCTGCCGGTTGATATTGACCATGTGGGCATGGCGGATCTTGCGGCGATTCACCACGTCAGTCATCTGCATCCGCGACCCTAGTTCGTTAGCCTGTGCCTGCACCGCGAAGATGCTGACCTGGCTGGTCTCGAGATCATCCACGATTTCCCGCGGCAGATCGCCCAGCGGCCGGGGCGAGAGCTCTTCCAGAACCCACGCCCGGTAGGGAGCGCCCAGATGTTCCAGTTCGCGAACCAGGCTGGCTGCGATTTCCCGGGTTGCGTCATCGGTGATGATGGTGACCTTCTCGCTGGGCTGAATGCGCAGGCACACGCCAACCGCATTGCGGGCGCCGGGAGTAAGTTCAGGATCAAACGGAAGCGTGCGGAGCGGATGGTTGGCTTGGCTGAGAGGAACGTTCATTACCCTACTTTTCTAACCGGAGCTTGGGCTTCGGTCTCGGCCAGGCCCACTTCCGTCTCTTCGATGATGTAGTCTACGACTTTTTTCAGATCGCCGGTCTCACGAAATACCCGTAACTGACGGTCCGCGCCGGTGCCTGTCTCTAGAATCTCATGAATGTAGTTGATCTCTTCGCGGGAATTGAGCTCGTCCACCACATCGTCCACGAATTCCAGGTATTCCCGCACCAGGTCGCGGGCGGAAACTTCCGTCTGCTTGCCAAAATCAATCAGCTTACCTTCCAGCCCGTAGCGTGAGGCGCGCCACTTGTTTTCCATGATCAAGGCGCGGCGATAGAGGCGAAATCCCTGATTCGCGGTGTAGAGCTTGTACAGCTTGGCGATCGTAGCCTGAATCAACGCCGCCAGCGCAATGGTTTCGTCCACCCGCATCGGAATGTCGCACACCCGGAACTCCAGAGTGTTGAAGAACGGATGCGGCCGAATGTCCCACCAGATTTTTTTGGCGTTGTCGATGCAGTTGGTCTTGATCAGCAGCTTGATGAAATTCTCGTATTCTCCCCAGCTCGGGAAATAATCCGGAATGTTGGTGCGGGGAAACTTGTCGAAGACCTTGCAGCGATAGGATTTCAGCCCGGTATCCATCCCCATCCAAAACGGCGAATTGGTCGAAAGCGCCAGGATGTGCGGCAGGAAGTAGCGGGCGTGGTTCATCAACTGGATGGCAGTCTCGCGGTCTTCCACCCCAATGTGTACGTGCAGCCCAAAAATCAGATTGGCCCGGGCCACCAGTTGCAGATCTTCAACGATGTTTTTGTAGCGGACGTCCTCGGTAATCTCCTGGGCCCGCCAATCGGCAAAAGGATGGGTGGCAGCGGAAGCCAGCCGCAAGCCGTTCTCCTTGGCCAAAGCGATCATATCGCGGCGAAGTTTCTTGACCTCTTCCTTGGCGTCCTTAATATTGCGGCACACCGAGGTTCCGACCTCCACCACCGACTGGTGCATCTCGGCTTTAACCCGCTCCTGCAAAAGCAGCTTGCCCTTCTCGATAATCTCGGCGTGGATGTGCGAGCGCAGATCACGTGAGACCGGATCTACGGTCTGGTATTCCTCTTCAATGCCGATAGTGAAAGTCGGAAGCATGGCTACCGCTGTCTGTCCGGGGGAATGCTCGCTGCCAGCCTGGTTCCGGCAGCTTCCTAAAGCGGGCACTAGTATAGCAATCCGTTCCTGAAACCCGAAGCAACCTCCGTTTCCCTTCGCTTAAGTTAGTGTTCTTCGTGGTTTATGCCTTTGCCTTTTTCCTTGCAGCAGCCTTAGCCTTAGGCTTTTCCGCCGGCTGGCCCCCAGCCAGGAACGACGCCCAGCGCAACTCCTGTATCGGATTCTCCTCGCTAAGAGCTTTCTTTACAGCCATTTCTGCCACAGCATCCACGATCCACTCGAAATTCTCCCGGCCCACAGAATTGATGTCTGCGTCAGGCGCCGGATTGAGGAAGTCGATGGCGTACGGGAGACCATCTTCCACCGCAAACTCGACCGTGTTGAGGTCGTACCCGAGCGCCCGGCACAGCGTCTGCGCATCCTTCACTACCCGCTCTAGCAGCTTGGGATCGGTCGGCGGGGGATTCCTCCGGTAACGTTCGTGAAACGGTGCCCTCGGATCGTAGTGCATGATGTGCACCTTTTCCTGCCCAACGACGTAGCAGCGAAAGTACTCTTTGAACTCGACGCCATGCTGCAGGGTCATGCAGAGATCGCCCGTCTGATTGTAATGATGGAAAAACTCGTCCGGTGAGTGAACCTTGTACACGTGTTTCCACCCTCCGCCGGAGTACGGCTTGAGGAACGCGGGGAAGCCCACGTACTCGAAAATCTCTCCCCAGTTCAAGGGATAAATCAGGTTGCGCAGGGACTGTTCGGTGGTGCCTTCGGGATGCTTCTGATGAGGCAAAATCACGGTCGGGGGAATGGCCACGCCCAGTTTGGACGCCAGGGCGTAATTGAAGAACTTATCATCGGCCGTCCACCAGAAGGGGTTGTTGATGACGATCGTCCCGCTGAGCGCGGCATTCTTGAGGTATGCCCGGTAGAAAGGGATGTCCTGCGAAATGCGGTCAATGATGATTCGGTAACCGCTGGGCTCGGCCATCCTCACTCCACCCAGTTTGACGAACTCTGCCGTCACGCCTTCGACCTTCATGCTGTTGATGCGCTCGACCAGCGCCGGCGGGAATGTATTTTCCATGCCGAACATGACGCCAATTTTCTTCACGGCTTGCCTCTCTTCCCCCCACTTCACGAGAAATATTTTACCGCCATCCTTCGCCACAGCGGCCAGTCATGCCTGGAGTTGTCTTCCCACACGTCCAACCAGTGCGGGATTTCCTTGGCATGCAAGCAGGCTGAAAACTTGACATTCTGATCCAGGCAAATATCCCAATCGGCCGAGCCCAGAACGATATTCATTTTCCGGTAGCGGCTCAGGAACCAATCATCGCTCATGTGCGGCAGAAAATCGGGCGGACAATTGAAATAGCAGTCGTCATCGTAATACCCGTCCAGAAACTGGTGGATGTCGAAGGCCCCGCTCATGCTCACGCAGTAGGTCACCACATCGGGATGCTTAAGGGAAAAATTGATTGCGTGATAGCCGCCGAAACTGCAACCGGTGACAGCCAACCGCGGCGCCTGGTTCTTCCAGCGCAGAAATGGAAGCATTTCGTGCAGGATATAACGCTCATACTGGAGGTGTCTCAACACGCGCATCCGGGGAGGAACGGCCTTGTTGTACCAGCTCTCCGTGTCCACCGCATCCGGGCAGAAGACCTGTAACTCCCCGGCATCGATCCTGGGCGCCAGCACGCCGATCATGTCGCGGTCTTCATACTCAAAAAACTTGCCCATGGAAGTGGGAAACACGAGCAACGGCGTGCCCGCGTGTCCGAAAATCAGCACTTCCATGTCGCGATGCAGTTCGGAGCTGTATCCTTTGTGGTATTCGCGGTTCATGATTTAGCCAGACCGGTCCAAGCAGATCGGTGGTGGGAAACTAAAACGCCGAGTATCTTACATGATCGCGCCAGGCTGATTGCGCTTAGCCGATCGCGCGAGGTGCGCCTCGCTCATGCTGCCGTGGAGGCGGCTCCAGCCGAGCCCTGGGAGTCGTATCTTGATATGCTTGCACCCCCATGCACTGGCTCACCGAAGACGAGGTCCGCAAGCGACTCCAGCCCCGTCAAGTCATCGCCGCCATTGAGGCCGCCTTCCGCGATCGCTATTGCTCGACGGTCATTCCGGCTCGTTCTCACATGAATCTGGCTGGGGGCGTATTTCTTATCATGCCCTGTTACGACCGCGAGGGAAAGGCCCTGGGCATGAAACTGGCTATGGTGCAGAACCAACCGAAGACTCCGGAGGGTCGAGTCCAAGCCACCTACATGCTGCTGGAGCCACGGTCCGCCCAACCCGTGCTGATCGTGCCGGCGAACTATCTCACCGATATACGCACGGCCTCAACTTCGGCGGTTGCGACCAAGTTCCTGGCCCGTGAAGATGTGCGGGTACTGGGAGTTTTTGGCACCGGCCGGGAGGCCCGCGCGCATATTCAGGTCTTGCCCCTGGTCCGCCGGTTTGAGCGGGTCCTGGTGTGCGGCAGGGACGTCGGCGCGAGTCGTAAATTCGCCCAAGCGATGTCTTCGGAGATGAACCTGGCAATCGAAGCGGCCGATGCCCGGACCTGCGCCGCCGAATCCGACGTGATCTGCACCTGCACGACTTCGCACACGCCGCTGTTCGAGGGCAAGGTGCTTCGTTCCGGTACCCATTTGAATCTGGTCGGCGCATTTCAGCCGCATGCCCGCGAAGTCGATTCCGCCACCTTGCAGCGGGCCCGCGTGTTCGTCGAAACATACGATGGTGTTCTTGCCATGGCTGGCGATCTGCTCATTCCGATTCTCGAAGGCATCATCGCTCGCGAATCTATTGCCGGCGATCTTCACGAGCTGGTAAGCAGAAAAAAGCGAGGAAGGATCGATGACGGCACCATCACTCTGTTCAAGAGCGTCGGCTGCGCTTTGGAAGATCTTGCGACCGCGGAGCTGCTCTCTGCTTGAGCAACCCGTTGCCCACCGTCTGTGCACCAGGTGAGACATCCCAAATGGCGCCAGCTGAATAGTCTTGGAGTGAACTCCCTCCAGGGGGAGACTAAAATCAGCCTATGCGTGCCATGGTTTTGCGAAAACCGGGGCCGATTGAGCGGTCTCCGCTATGCTTGGACGAGGTGACCCTGCCGATACCCCGCGGCGGCGAGGTTCGGGTGCGCGTGCGCTGTTGTGGCCTGTGCCACACCGATCTACACACGGTGGAAGGCGATCTTTCATTGTCCCGACTGCCATTGATTCCAGGACATCAGATTGTCGGAAATGTGGAGGCGTTCGGTGCCGATGTGCGCGTGCTAAAGGAAGGAGATCGGGTTGGCATTCCCTGGCTGCATTCGACCGACGGCAGTTGCGATCATTGCCGGCGCGGCTTCGAAAACCTCTGTGACAACGCCCAGTTTACCGGGTATCACGTGGACGGCGGCTATGCTGAGTTCGTCCTTGTCCACGAAGCCTTCGCCCATTCCATTCCTGACAAGTTCTCCGACGAAAATGCCGCGCCTCTGTTGTGCGCAGGAATAATCGGATATCGTTCCTACCGCCTGAGCGGGGCTCACTCTGGCACTCGTCTCGGCCTGTATGGCTTTGGGGCGTCCGCCCATCTGGTTCTGCAACTCGCCCGCTACGAAGGCTGCGAAATCTACGTTTTCACGCGTGCACAAGCTCATCACGACCTGGCGAGGAAACTCGGTGCGGTTTGGGTGGGCGCCGCGGAAAACACTCCGCCCCACCCGCTCGATGCGGCGATCATTTTTGCTCCGGCTGGCGCACTCGTGCCCCACGCGCTCCGCGCCCTGCGAAAGGGTGGCACACTTGCATTGGCTGGAATCACCATGAGCGCCATCCCGCAAATGGACTATGCACTGCTCTACCATGAACGAGCCATCCGCAGCGTAGCCAATAGCACCCGCCAAGACTGCCGAGAATTGCTTGAACTCGCCGACCACGCCGGGATTCACGCCGAGATACAAGTCTTCGATCTGGAGCAGGCAAACCAAGCGCTCCAAGCGTTGAAGAACAGCAAGATCAGCGGTGCTGGCGTGCTGCGAATCGCGAGTTAGCCGGTTTGCTGGTTTGGAACAGGGGCAGCTTTCGAGTAGATGCCCTTGCTTGGATGCCCCTCCCGAACGTCTTCGAGCAATGCGAAAAAAACCACGGCGGCTTAACACACTCTGGCACCTAAACCAGTACTTTCAATAACTTACAAACCACCCAATGCGCCATTCCCCCGCTAAACCCCCGTTTTTCCCCTTTCGTTGACATCTGCGTGTCCTTCCCCCGTGCCTTCAATAACATAAGGCTAGTTCAATCCATCAGGTGGAAGACGCTAACCGGCGCTTCCCGGGTGAAGGTCGCACAAAAGCAGGGAGCTCCGGGTTCAGACCGGTAGTTCAAACCAGGAATCCACGGTAAGACTTCCCCTTGTCGTGGTATTCCAGCACGGGAAAGCGAGAGCGCATGCACAAGCCAGTAAAGTACGTGGAAAAAGCAGTTACAGTCGCCGCCAAGGGCGCGTGGGTGGTATTCAACGGCCTGAACCGCATCAAGCAGAACCCATCGCCAACGCCGAAATGGTCGGAGAAGCCGCTGCTGAAGTCCTACGAAAAGACCAAGCCGCCTCTGGGCTGGCCGCGCACTACTGACTCGCTGTGCCCCAAGTGCATCCCTGAGATCCGCCAGCAGATTCTCGACGGCAAACTGCCCTACGAAGTTCTGATGAACGAAAAAGTCGGTGAGATCAAGGCCGAAATTGTCGAGCGCGACGGCAAGATCCTGATGGTGAAAGATTGCGCCATCCACGGCCATTTTGAAGACGTCATGTCCATTGACACTGACTTCTCGCGCCATCTGGAAGAGGTATTCCCCGGCCGCGATATCCGCGCCCACAACGACGAGAAGTTGCACCACCACGGGTCTTCGACCGTGAAGTACGGTCGCGGCTCGGTGCTCACTATCGATCTGACCAACCGCTGCAACATGATGTGCGATCCCTGCTTCATGGACGCCAACCAGGTTGGCTTCGTACACGAGTTGAGCTGGGAAGACATCAAGACCATGCTGGACAACGCCATTACCATCAAACCGCGCCGTCAGATGTCGGTGCAGTTCTCCGGGGGCGAGCCCACGCTTTCGCCGTACTTCCTGGACGCCGTCCGTTACGCGCGCAAGGTTGGCTACAACTCAGTGCAGGCTGCGACCAACGGAATCGAATTCGCCAAGAGCTTCGAGTTCGCCCAACAGGCCGCCGAAGCCGGCATGCGCTACGCCTACCTCCAATTTGACGGAATCGGCAACGCCGCGAACGCCCACCGCAAGGTCGGCAACCTGTTTGATGTAAAGCTGAAGGCGATCGAGAACATGCACAAAGCAGGTATCGAGATCGTCCCGGTGGTCACGATCGTCAACGGCATTAACAATGAGCAGGTCGGCCGCATCATCAAGTTTGCCCTGGATAATCCGAAGACCATAGGATTCCTCTCCTTTCAGCCCGTGTCTTTTACCGGCAGGGATGAAGCTGTTACCGACGATCGCCGCGAAGCCCAGCGCTACACCCTGTCGCATCTGGCGCACGATGTGAAAAATCAAACCGGCCTGGGCGAGCCCGCGCGTGATTGGTTCCCGATTTCTTTCATGGGCACCTTCTCTGATTGGGCCGACTTGATGCACGTCAACGACGCCAACAACGATTGGGGCCAGTTGAGCTGTGGATGCCATCCAAATTGCGGGACTGGCATGGCGCTCATGATCGACAAAGAGACCAAGGAAGCGGTTCCGGTGACCGCGTTCCTGAAGGGCGATCAACTGGCCAAGGACATTGCCAAGGTCAACGACGCGGCTCGCGGCAAGTTCCTCACCGTCGTCGGCATGGCGCTTTGCCTGATGAAGAACTACGATCCGTTCCAGTCACCCACGCACTTCAAGCTGATGGACCTGTTGAAGAAATTCGACAAGAACTTCAACGCCACCGGCAAGAACTACGGCAAAGTCGGTCCGGACCGCACCATTGACGACGTCATGAAGCGCCGCCAGGATCGCTGGAACTTCCTGTTCATCGCGGGAATGTGGTTCCAGGATCTGTTCAACTACGACTTCCGGCGTACCGAACAGTGCATCATTCCTTATGCCACCCAGGAAGGCGAGATTTCCTTTTGCGCCTACAACACGGGCGTGGGCTGGCGCAACATCATCGAGAAGATGCACATGACCGCCACGCTCACCAAGTGGTACGAGGAGCACGGACGGCACGAAATCTTCGCCGGCGGCAAGAACGTCAAGATGGAATCGGTCGAGCACGGACTGGTGCTCAAGGAAGAACTGGTCACCAACGAGGAGCAGCACGATCTCGACAAGCTGGGCATCGCCAAGAACTCTCGCGAGGAAAAAATGCGTGCCCGCGCCGCCAAGCAGAAGGAAGATCCGGCCTACAACGCCCGCATGGCTGCGCTATACCGCGAAGTGGTGCTGAAGGAGAAGCCGGTCGTGGCAGAAAACGGCTTCATCCCGCTGGGCGCGCTGACTGCACCGCCCAACGGGAATGCTGGCAACGGCAACCGGCATGCTCCGGCGAAGACCGAGGCGGAACCTGTGCTGGGAGACTGAATTCCCAGTTTCTAGTTTTGAGTCTCAAGGGCGGCCGTCGCGCAGGCCGCCTTTTTTGGCAATCGGTCCTCGCTTGACTTCACTTTAGCTCTCGGATAATCTCCGCCCGACTCCGGGCTGCCCCTTTTGGCTCTTGGGGTCAGGCCCTTGCGAATCTCAATCCAATTCATTTCGCGACCGAGGAGGTCAGCATCCATGACAAAATTCACCGGGTTGCTGTTGGGGTCGTACCTGCTGTTCGGGGGACTGGGCGTTGCGGCGCAGGACATGACGTCGCCACCCAAAGTGCTATCCATCATTCGCGAGTTCGTCAAACCGGGCAAGGCCGGGGCAATGCACGAGAAAACCGAGAGCGCCTTTGTGCAAGCGATGACACGTGCCCAATGGCCCACCCATTATCTGGCGGTAAGTTCTCTTAGCGGCAAGCCCCGCGCTTTGTTCCTGACTCGATACGATTCTTTCGAAGCCTGGGAGAAGGACGCTTTGGCAACCGAGAAGAACCCAACCCTTTCCGCCGCACTCGACCGAGCTGGTGTTGCCGATGGCGATCTGCTGAGCGATGTCGACAGCACCGCGCTCGTCTATCACGACGAGTACAGCCTGCGGTCATCGGTTGATATCCCGCACATGCGCTATTTCGAGATCGCGCTTTATCGTGTGCGTCCCGGACATGATGCGGACTGGGATAGCATCGTCAAGATGGTGATCGCTGCTTATCAGAAGATTCCCGGGGCTCACTGGGCCACATACCGGGCTGTTTACGGGCAGGAAGGCACCACCTATGTGGTATTCACGGCCATGAAATCTGCAGTAGAAATCGACCAATCTTTTGCCCAGAGCAAGCAGTTCATGAGCGCAATGGGCGAAGAAGGAATGAAGAAGTTTAGTGAACTGCTGGCTGCGGCGATTGAGTCAAGCCAACACAATCTGTTCATCTTCAGTCCGAAAATGAGCTATCCCCCCGACGAATGGATCAAGGCCGATCCAGATTTCTGGAAGCCTAAGCCCAGCGCCACTGCGACTGCGCCAAAAAAGAAGGCGGAAGAAAAGCCAGCGAATAGCCAATAACCCAGGACTGTTCAAGAGAGTTTTAGGAAAGGGCATCCGCATACGTGAAGTAAACATGCGGCTGCCCTTTTTTTCGGGCGCGAGTACAATAAGCAGAGAGAAGGTTTTCAGTTCGTTCTCCGCGTAAATAAGCGAGCGCCAAGGTGCCACAAACCCTCAACCCGACCCAGGTGGGGAGGTTCGCTTGGACGCAAAGCCTGGCCAGGAGAACGAAGTTGCCGACTTTCTCTGCGGCCGCCTGGCAATCGTTCGGGAGGAATCGCTATCTTCGATGCCTTTCTCAACGAAGCTGGCCGCAAGGCGCACCTTGCGGGTCGCGTGCCGGCTGCTGTGATGGCGAGAGCGTCGGAGTTATTAGCCAGGCCGCCGGCAATGGAGAAATTGATGTGCTGGCCGCCAAGCCTCCTGGCTAACATTGGGAAGACCAGTAAGTCTTAAGAATTGAGCACGGTGGCAGGGCCCTTTTCCTGCGCCATGCGCAGCGATTTGCGCATCTAACCACCATGGACAACAATGCGATATTCGAGGAGAGATACAGAGTTATCGCCATTGACGAACAGAATCTCGTTCTAAAGGGAATCCGCAGCGGAGAGGTCCTTACCATTACCAACGCCGATCCGGAGCATCCCCTTACGGAGAAGGAATATCCGCCCGGAAAGCTCATCGCACTGAACGATCCGTCAACCGATACTCAGAGTTGATGCCAGGCGAATGAGTCTAACCGGCGGGCCTGTCCTGGATTCGCCTTATTCTGAACCAGCCCAAAAACGCGGAAAGGGTGCTCTTGCCTTTCCGCGTTTTTTCCCTTTCGGTTGTGCGTGGTTACAGAGGTCGCGAGCTGAACCAAGTCAAAGGCGGCGGACAATAGTGTCCGCTCCAAGTAGATATTGCTCTGGCCTGTCGCGTGCCGCGAGGCTGGAGTTAGCTGGACTCCAGCCTTACAATACCGGTCGAAGCGATTTCAAGAATCGTGGTTCCAGGTAGACTGGAGGGCACATGGGTCCGCGAAGAATCAGGTTTCTCCTGGTCGCTGTAGGTGTCTGCGTACTGTTCCTGGGAGCCGGTGAGGAAAGCCCGAATCCTCCGAAGGAAGTCACCTACAACCGGGATGTGGCGCCGATTGTGTATAAGAACTGCGTGGTCTGCCATCGCCCCAACGACATCGCGCCCATGTCGCTGATGACCTATGAGGAAACCCGTCCCTGGGCGCGGCCGATTCGCGAGTCGGTGGTGCAGCGTAAGATGCCGCCCTGGCACGCTGATCCCAAGGTGGGCGATTTCATCAACGATCCGCGGCTGTCGGACAAGGAGATCGCAACCATTGACGCCTGGGTGAGGACCGGCACCAAAGAAGGGGACGCGAAAGATCTGTCCCCGGCTCCCGTGTTCCAGCAAGGCTGGCATATCAAGCCCGACGTCGTGCTGACCATTCCCGAATTCACGGTGAGTGGCGGCAGTCAGGATGACTATGAATACATCTATGTTCCCACCAACTTCACCGAGGACAAATGGGTGCAGGCGGCGGAAGTGCTTCCCGGAGACCGGCGAGTGGTTCATCACGCCACCGTCTCGGTGATCGCGGCCGATAAAGTGGCGAAAAAAGAAGAAGAGAATGCCAAATCCAACGCCGGAGAAGATCGCTACCACTACCGCACCGGCAAGGTATTACACCTGAGGCGGGATGCGCCGGTGTTCGACGATGGGTGTGCGTCACCCGATGGCGGCGGCGTTCCGGGCGAGTCATCCGGGTACTTGAACATCGTGCCGGGAATTTACCTGCCGGGGCATTTGGCGGAGACCCGGCCTTCAGGCTATGCACTGAGAATTCCAGCGGGCTCCTATTTACAATTTCAGGTTCATTACAGCAACCACACGGGTGACGACGTGAAAGATCGCACCAGCATCGGCCTGGTATTTGCCAGGGAACCGGTGAAGCACGAGATTGCGCAATACGAAATCTGGAACAATCTCTTCCTGATTCCAGCCAATGACGACAATCACCGGGTTACATCGTGTTACACGCTACCGAAGGATGTGACCGCGGTCGCTTATACGGCTCACATGCATTTTCGCGGGAAGAGCATGAAGACGGAAGCCATTTATCCCGATGGCCGGCACGAAGTGATACTGAACGTGCCGCACTATGACTTCCGCTGGCAGGAGACCTATTTCCTGAAACACCAGGTCGTGCTGCCCAAAGGCACGAAGCTGGTGACCACGGCTTACTTCGACAACTCGTTTAACAATCCGCAGAATCCTGATCCCTCGAAAGCCATTCGCTGGGGCGAGCCCAGCGACGAAGAGATGATGGGTTTCTGGTTGCAATTTGCCGATCCCAAACCAGTGGACGAAAAGGCTGCGGTCGCGCATAAGTGATAAGAGATCTAAACATGTGCCGCCTTAGCGGCTTTCTAGGCGACTCCCTGTGATCGTGGTGGTCATGGGAGTGACCGGCGCGGGAAAGACGACCGTCGGCAATCTGTTGGCCCAGCAGCTGGGCTGGGAGTTCACGGATGCCGATAGTTTCCACTCACCGGCAAATGTAGAAAAAATCAGGTTGGGGATTCCACTGGATGATGCTGACCGGGCGCCCTGGCTCAAGTCTCTGCGTCAGGCGATAGAGCAGTGGATGGCGAAACGCCAGGACGTGGTGTTGGCATGTTCGGCGTTGAGGAAAAGTTACCGTGATCAGCTCTCCGTCAGCAGCGAGGTGCGGTTTGTTTACTTGAAGGGAAGCTACGACCTGATCTACCAGCGGCTGCGGCTTCGGCACGGCCATTTTGCTTCGGAGCAGATTTTGGCGAGCCAATTCGCGGCTCTGGAAGAGCCGGACGATGCCGTTACCGTGGACATCGATCGGTCAGCGGAAGAGATCGTCGCAGAAATCAAGCACGGGCTCGGCTTGGATCATGACCGTATGGCGCCCTGATTTGTGACCCGATCGGCAAACGTTGTGTTCCCGAACCTTGCGTTCCCATTGAGGCCATGCCCATGCAATCGCTGAGTGGAACTGACGTTGGCGCGACGGTCGTCTCCAAGCTCACGCGGCGCTTGCTGCCCTTTCTCTTTCTACTTTATATCGTCAACTACCTCGATCGAATCAATGTTGGATTCGCTGCCCTCCAGATGAGAGGGCAACTGGGATTCAGTGACAAGGTTTATGGCCTGGGCGCGGGAATCTTCTTCGCTGGATATTTCTTTTTTCAAGTGCCGAGCAATCTCGCGCTGGCCCGGGTCGGCGCCAGAAAATGGATTGCGGTCATCATGGTGCTTTGGGGGACCGTGTCGGTTTCGATGATCTTCGTCGGCACGCCGCGGAGTTTTTACTTGCTGCGTTTTCTGCTGGGCGCCACCGAGGCAGGATTTTTCCCCGGCATCATCCTATACTTGCGGCGATGGTTCCCCTCCGCGGCGCGGGCCCGGGCGGTGGCGTTGTTTATGATGGCTAGTCCGCTGGCCGGGGTGCTAGGCGGTCCGATTTCCGGCGCGCTCTTGGGAGTGCGCTCCGCCAATTTGGCAGGTTGGCAGTGGCTATTCGTGATCGAAGGACTCCCCGCGGTGCTGCTGGGAGGGGTTGTGCTTGCCTTTCTTACCGACCGTCCCGAGGTGGCGCCCTGGCTAACGGCGGTCGAACGCACGTGGCTTACCGGGGAACTGGCGCGCGAACAGAACCAGCATCCCGAGGCCGCTAGACGCGAAGTGTTCGCAGCCTTTACCCAAGCGAAAGTGTGGTTGCTGGTGCTGGTCTATTTGGGCGATACCACTTGTACTTATGGCGTGGGCCTTTGGCTTCCGAGCCTCATTCGCAGTGTTTCTGGCGTCAGCAATCTGCTCATCGGGATGCTCTCGGCCATTCCTTATGTCGCCACCGCGATCGCGATGGTCTTGGTCGGAATGCATTCCGACCGCACCCGCGAAAGGCGATGGCATTTGGCTGGTTCGGCCTTTGTGGGATCGTTCGGTCTGGCCTGTGCGGCCTACGCAACCTCGGCGACCGCAACTATCGTCTTCCTCAGTGTTGCCCTGCTGGCGGCATTTTCCCTGCTGGGCCCATTCTGGGCGACCTCGACGGAACTGCTGAGCGAAACCTCGGCAGTGGCTGGGATTGCCCTGATCAATTCGTTCGGCAATCTGGGCGGCTTCTTGGGCCCCTACACCATCGGCCTGGTTCGTACCTGGACCGGCAGTTTCCGCGGCGGGTTGCTGGCGGTCGCCGCACTGTTGGGGATCAGCGGCGTGATGGCGCTACTGGTGTTTGCAAAAGGGCTACACAAAGTCCCCGTTCCGGTAGCACAGTAAGCATGGGGACGCTGGGCTGCAGTTAACCGAGCCGGGAGGGGGTTACCGCCAATGCCCCCTCTCTTCGCCCTTTTGACGCAATTGTTTACAATAGGCTGCGACCTCCGCCGCAGGAGGACAGCCCCTAAGCCTTGGGACGAAAACGATTTGGAAAAGCCAAACCACAATCCAAGCCCCGCCGCCCGAGTGTTCTGGCGAGTGGAAGGCAGCCTAGCGGATTTGACCACGGTCCGTCCCATCGCCTTTTTTACCTGGAATGCGCAAACCTTTCTGGAACGCTGGGTGCGCCGCGGACTGGTGTTGCTGATGGCCCTGTTGCGGCCGCTTCTCTATGCCGTTCACCGCGTCTTCGCCACCCGGGTTGTGCACACGGTTCTGAGGGGAATCAGTCGCGACCGCCTGGATCTGCTGGGCGAGGAGTATTTCAAGTACAAACTGCAGCCATACTTGAAAGTTGATGGAATAGAACAACTTAAGGCGTGCCGCGATGCTGGAAATGAGATCGTGCTAGTGAGCCAGGGCCTGGAACACGTCATGCGTCCCTTGGCGCAGCATCTGGGGGTGAAGTGGCTGATTGCCAACCGCCTTGAATTCCGTGACGGGATCGCGACCGGGCGCTTGCTGGAACCGGTGGTGCGGCCGCGAGGCTTGTTCGCGGGCATCAGCGGCTCGGGACCCGAGGGCAGACGGGCCCGTGAAAGACTGGTCCGCGACCTCGGTCTGACGAGCACAAACGTTCTGGAATCGGCAGCGATTCCGGCTTCACGCCGAGTCCCGGTGGGGGAGCGCCCGATTGTTTATTTTGATGGAGTCCGCCATTCGAGCCCGCTTTCGGTTCGCAGAGCATTGTCGGGGAAGCACGTCATGCTGATTGGGGTGACCGGTTTCATCGGCAAGGTCTGGCTGGTTAACACGCTGTTGGAGTTGCCTGAGATCGGGCGCATTTATCTGCTCATCCGACGGCAGAAATCCAATCCTGCAGTGCGTCGTTTCGAAAAGTTGGTGGTGGAGTCTCCGGTCTTCGATCCGCTTTACGCCCGCTACGGTGCCGCTCTTTCACGATTTCTGCGGGAACGAGTGGAGGTGATCGAGGGCGATGTTTGCCAGCCGGGACTGGGACTCGCGCCCGAAGTCAGCGAGTCGTTGCAAAACAATCTCGACCTCATCATCAACAGCTCGGGCTTGACCGATTTCAATCCCGATCTGCGGGATGCGTTGGCCACCAACGTGGACGCCGCAGTGAACGTCACCGCCTTTGTGCGTGCGTCAAATCATGCCGGACTCTTACATCTTTCCACCTGCTACGTTGCCGGCGCGCGAGATGGCCGAGTGGGAGAGATGTTGCGTCCTGACTACACTCCGGCGGGAGTTGTCGGCTTCGATGCCGAACGCGAATGGCGGGCCCTGCATGATTTGGTCAAGCAGGCGGAACAGCGGGCCGAGAGCGCTGCGGTAACGAAGGATCTTCGCCAGCAGGCCTTACGAAAGGAACACGCCGCCAAAGACCTGGCCGGTGCGGCGCTCGAAAATCAGATCCGGAAAAATCGTTTCCGATGGCTGCGCGAATACCTGACTGAGGCGGGGATGAAGCGCGCCGCCGAGTTGGGCTGGCCGAATACTTACACGCTGACCAAGAGTCTGGCCGAATCGCTGATTTCGAAGCACGGCGCCGGCCTGCCCATCGCCATTGTGCGGCCGGCAATCGTGGAAACTTCCGTCGCCGAGCCATTTGTCGGGTGGAATGAGGGCATCAACACTTCCGCTTCGCTCTCCTATCTTCTGGGGACTTCTTTCCGCCAGCTTCCGACCAATGAAAGGAAGCGGTTGGATATTATTCCGGTGGATTTGGTCTGCCGCGGTATGACATTGATCGGCGCGGCCATCGTGGTACGGCGGCATGAGCCGCTCTATCAGTTGGCTACGTCGGTGACCAATCCGTGCGACATGCGGCGTTCCATTGAGCTGACCTCACTGGCTCACCGCAGGCACTACCGTGCCCAGGAGGGCCTGGAATACTGGCTCCGGCTGCGATTAGATGCCATCCCAGTCTCCAAGGAGCGCTACAACCGCATGTCTGCGCCCGCACAGAAGGCGATTGTGAAGTCCATCCAGCGGGTCATGTCGCCCCTTCCGCTGAAGAAGACCCCGCTGGCGCGGGCGGAACGCAACCTCGAACGAGTGGAGAAACTGATCAAACTGTTCGAGCCGTTCATTCTGCATAATGAACATGATTTCGCCGCGGATAATGTGGAACGGCTCTCGCATCCGCTGCCCGAAAACGAGCAGGCCGCCTTTGGATACCACACCCGATCGATTGACTGGTGGGATTACTGGATCAATATCCACATTCCCGCACTGCGCAAGTGGACCTATCCCCTGATCGAAGGACGTCCTCTGGAAGCACGCCCCGCCCGAAGCCTCCAGTTTGAGGCCGTCCCGGAAAACGGGGAAGTGGTCAAAACGGGCACCGACGGAGCAACGTGGCGATATTCCTGACCGGTTCCACCGGATACATCGGCGCGCTTGTCACCGCCAACCTGCTGGAGCAGCATGGCGCTTCGCTGAATCTGCTGGTCCGCGCCCGCGACCCGCAGGAAGCGGCCGGTCGTCTGTGGCAGGCGCTGCAACTGCACCTGGATTTCCCGCGATTTTATGAATATTTCCAGACTCGCATGCGGATTTTCTGTGGTGATCTGACCACGCCCCATTTTGGTCTGGGCGAAGATGACTATGATCGCCTGATCCACACCACGGATTCGGTAATTCACTGCGCCGCCTCGCTGAATCGCAAATCTGAGAAAAGCTGCCTAAATGTGAACCTACGGGGCACGCTCGAAGTGCTGCTGCTGGCGCAAAAGTCGAACTATTATCACGGGCTGCGCCGCTTCAGCCAGGTGAGCACGGTGGCTGTGGCCGGGAAGCGGCAGGACGAAGTTGTCACCGAAGACCGGTCAATCGATTGGGAGCGGTCGGACTACGATCCCTACGCCCGTACCAAAAAATTTACGGAGCACATGATCCGGCAACTTCTTCCTGACGTCCCGATCACAATTTTCCGGCCCAGCATCGTTCTGGGCGACAGCCGTTATCCCGAGACTACCCAGTTCGAGATGGTGAAGGCGTTCGTGTTTCTGGCTGGCCTGCCGGTGCTGCCGTTCCCTTCGAAAGACAAGATTGACATCGTGAACGTCGATTTTGTGGCGGACGCGATTGCCACCCTGCACCAGAAGGAAAATCCACAGCACGACACCTATCATCTGTCCTCCGGCGTGGAGTCGCAAACTTTCCGCCAGCTGACCAGCGCGCTGGCAGCGGCGCAGAACAAGCGTGGTCCAGTCTTTCTTCCGTTTCTGCAGCAGCCTTTCGGCGCCACCGTAAATTTTCTGTCCCACCGGAATGGATCTCTAGGTTATGGCGCCTCGCTGATGAAAGTCTTCATGCCGTATCTGGTGTGGAACACGGTTTTCGACAACACTCGCGTGACTCAGGAACTCGGACGCAAGCCGGTGCCTTTCTCGCAATACAGCTACCCGCTGCTCAAGTTCAGCCGTGAAAGCAACTTTACCTATCCCTACCGCGATTGGCCTGCCACGAAAGCCGGAGGGTCCGCAGCATGATGGATCTGGTTCTCGAAGCCTGGGTCAGCGGCGGCATCGAAGCTGCCAAGCTGGGGTGGATGATGGGCAAAGGTAAACCCTGGCAGCCCGGCGAAAAGCTGAAACTGTTGTTTGCCGGCTACAACGGCACGCGCAACATGGGCTCCGACGTGCGAGTCGAGGAAATGTTGCGCCAGATTCGGCATATTCTCGGACCGGAGCAGACGGCCTTCACCGTCATGACCCACAATCCCAAGCTTTCTGAGGGATATTTCGAAGGCACGGCGCAAGCGCATTTGCCAAATATCTTTCCTCCGTTCCTGTCGGACGAGGTTCCCAAACATCACGGCGTTGTGGCCTGCGAAGGCTCGATGTTTAAAAGCAAGTTCGCCAACGCCCTCACCACCATGATGATCGGATCCCTGGGAATCGCAGCGGCGCAGAACAAACTGTCGGTGGGTTACGGAGCCGAAGCAGGGTACATGGACCCGCTGGTGGCCAAGATGTGCGCGCGCTATTGCCAAAACTCGTTAGTGATCACTCGCAACGAGGAATCGCGCAACGTGCTGCGTGAACTGGGCGTGCCGACCGAGTTGGGGACCGATACGGCCTGGACGTTTGAACCCGCTCCGGTCGAGTACGGCCGGGGGATCCTGCGAGAAATAGGCTGGACCGGCAACACGCCGGTGCTGGTGGTGTGCCCGATCAATCCTTTCGAGTGGCCGGTTAAGGCGTCAGTGGCTAAATTTGCGGCGCGTACGCTGACCGGCGCTTACAAGGACAGCCACTACCGCTCGGTGTACTTCCATAACTCGGGTCCAGCGGCGGACCGCGCCCTGGAACACTACCTCACGGCAATCGCCAACGCGGTCGCCACATTTCGCAAACAGCGCAACGTGTTCGTGGTGCTTGCCGCCACCGAGCGCCTCGATGCTCGCCCGGCCGGCCGCATTTCGGAGAAGCTCGGAGGCGTTCCTGTGCTCAGTTCCGACGACTACAAGATGCATGAGCTAGTGAGCATACTGCGCGCCTGCCACATGATGGTCTCGTCTCGCTATCACGGCATCGTGACGTCGATGCCCGGGCTGGTGCCGTCGGCGGGCATCACCATGGACGAACGCATCCGCAACCTAATGAGCGAGCGCGGGCATCAGGACCTGCTGATGAACGTTGATGATTCCGATCTCGAGCCGAAATTGCTGACCGCCCTCGAAAAACTTGCTACCCAGGGGGAAGCGATCTCGGTGGGCATCGGACAGACGGTGGTGAAGAATTTGAAGGTTATGGCCCGCATGGGCGTGTACTTTGAAGAAGAAGTGCAGCGGCGTTATCCCCAATTCCCCACGCGCAAGGGAGAATGGGGCTGGGAAGATTATTTGCCCCCGATGAGCAACGGATTGAAGCGCCTGGTCGAAGCCTTTGGTTGATGGCCCGACACCCTCTGTTCCCGGCACAGACCACGTAGGCCGGGACGCCTCGTCCGGGGGGCGAGCCTGAGCTCGCCAGGTCTGGGGAGCTTGCCGGAGCCGCCAAGCTTTCATCCGCCGGGCGGGTGAGGGCATCCGCCTCTACGTGGTTCGTGAACAACGATGACTTATCTGGAAAACATCTTCGCCCGGCTCGAAGCCGCCGGCGATACCCCCGTGCTGCAGGAGCTTCGTGAGGGCCGGGCTTTCGCCGTCACCGGTCACGAGCTGTGGACTCGAGTGAGCCGAGCTCGCTCCTTGCTTGGGTCGCGAAGCTTAAAGAAAGGTGACCGCTGCGCGCTGCTGGCCCACAACGGCATCGACTGGGTTGTGCTCGATCTGGCAATCATGGCGGAAGGCTTGATCGTGGTTCCGCTCTATGCCCGGCAAGCGCCGGCAGAACTCGTAGCCATGATGAAGGACTGCTCTCCGGCGCTGATCTGCTGTGGTGACGAGGCGCTGCGCGATGGCATTACGCAGAACTGGCCGGACGGCCCCCCCCAACTTCTGTTTAAGGAAATTTTTGCGCAGCCGGATGGCGACCGGCCGGCGAAACTACCACTGGCCGATTCTGACCCGGTCACGATCATCTACACATCCGGAACTTCGGGTGAAGCCAAGGGCGTCGTTCTGACCGCAGGCAACGTCAGCCATATGCTGGACTGTACTTCGGGGCGGCTCAATCTCCTGATGGAAAACAAGCCAGGGCAGGACCGTGTGTTTCACTATTTGCCGTTTTGCTTCGCCGGCTCCTGGATCATGCTGCTAACCTGCCTGCTGCGCGGCAGCCTGTTAACCCTGAACACGGATCTGGGCAAGCTGGCCAACGAAATGCGCACGGTCGCTCCGGATTATTTTCTCAACGTACCCGCGTTACTCGAGCGTATGCGCAAAGCAGTAGACGAACAGCTGTGGAAGACGGGAGGCCTTGCGCTGGCGATTTACGGTCGCGCCAAGGCGGCTTGGATGCGCGAACGGGAAGGCCAGGCCCGGTTTTTCGACCCCGCCTGGCTGGCCTTGGCCAAGGCAATGATTTTTCCCACCATCCGCAAGAAGATGATTGGTGCCAACTTGAAAGCCTTGATCTGTGGCTCGGCACCGCTGAAGGTTGAAACCCAGCTGTACTTCAAAATGCTTGGCATCCCCGTGCTCCAGTGTTACGGTCTGACCGAGAGCACTGCGATTTGCACCATGGACGATCCGCGTCACGTCGAGCCCGGACGCGTGGGGCCGGCTATCAGCGGCATCGAAATGAAACTGGGCGAGAGCGAAGAATTGATCGTTCGCGGACCAAATATTTTTCCGGGCTACTGGAATCGCCCGCAAGAGACGGCCCAGGCGCTGCGCGACGGCTGGTTTCATACCGGCGACCAGGGAGAAATTGATGGGGCGGGGAACTGGCGCATCATCGGGCGCATCAAGAACCTGATTATTTTGGGATCGGGCCATAACATCGCGCCGGAACCGATCGAGGACGAGCTCCAGCGAAGTTTGCCCGGAGCACAGCAGGTCGTGTTGATGGGGAACGGGCGCGGATATCTTTCAGCGATCATTACCGGAAACGTAACCCGAGAACAGGTCCAGGCGGCAATGGATGCGGTGAATCCCGAACTGCCGCACTACAAGCAGGTGCGGGCATTTCATGTCCACCTTGAGCCATTCTCGATCGAAAATGGATTGCTCACGGCGAATGGCAAGCTGAAGCGAGATTTGATTGCAGCGCATCTGCAGTCCGAGATCGAAGAAATGTACGGAGTTAAACAGGCGTCGTGAAAGTAGCGCCGGCGGCCCACCGGCGTCCCGAGGGCGTCTCGCCCTCGAACTGCTAAAGAGCTTCTCCAGTGCGGCGAGTCAATTGATGGACCAATTCAAAGGCCAAACGCTCTCGTGGGAACTGAAGAACGGAGTCATTGAGCTGGCGCTCCACCGCGAGCCCTGCAATGAGATCGGTTCGCATATGCTCGCCGAGTTGGAGACATTTGCCGCGGCTCTTGCCCGTTTACAAGGCGAAGGCCACGCCCTGATTCTGTATAGCACTCTGAAGTCAGGGTTCTGCGCCGGAGCCGATCTGCGTGAGCTTTATCACCGCGCGCAGGGAATGGAAAAGCACGCTGCGGCGTGCGGGGTGCGGGAATTTCTGGAGCGCATCCACAAGGTGATGAACGCGATCGACGCCTCGCCGCTGACCACAATCGCTGCCGTCAACGGCATAACTTTCGGCGGCGGGCTCGAGCTAGCCCTGGTTTGCGACCTGATTATCGCCGACAAGATGGCGCGCTTCTGCTTCCCCGAGCTGCGTTTGGGCCTGATCCCCGGATTCGGCGGCATCCCGCGGCTGAAGCGCGATCTGGGCAACGCAGTCGTGCGCGATCTGCTGCTCACCGGCCGCAGCTTGAATGCCACGAAGGCTCAGCAAGCTGGGCTGGTGAGCCAAGTGGTGGCCGAAGGCGAGTCTCTCCGAGCGGCGCGTGGTACCGCTGCCCAACTCGGCAAGTTTGATCGCCACACGGCAAGCATGGCCAAAAAATTCATCAAGCCGATTCCCTATGAGGACCTGCGGCAGGAGATCGATATCTTCTGCGACCTGTTTACGCAGCCCGCGGTGGAGGCTGGATTGAAGAAGTTCGTGGAAAGCAAAGACCCACAACCTTACTTGCCATGACAACTTTTCGAATAGAATAACTTCAGCCATGCCAGATACTCAACGAACTCTTGATGAGATCCTGAACCTCGCGGCCATGCAGTTCAAAGTCCCGCGCGAGAAACTCGCGCCCGACGACGACTTCTTCAAGACTCTCGGGATTGATAGTCTGCAAGCGTTAGACTTGCTCACCCGGCTTGAGCATCACTTCAATGTCGAGCTTCCCGACTATGAATTGCAGGGGGTCTCCGACTTCAGAACGCTGGCCAACCGGATTCAAGCGAGGCTGTGAAGAGAATCCAGCGTAGAGCTTCCGCCAGACATCGACCATAACACCATGAGGAGCGAACTGCCCAGACAACCGGTTGTCAGTCTATGGTTCTCTGTTCCCGGTTTTCCGGCAGGTGCCGAAGCGGGTGGTGAACTAATAAATAGGCTTTCCTTCGCGGCTCTGGGTCTATGTGGTGAAATAAGCCTTTAATGCTCAACCTCGATCAATACACGTGTCTGGGCGCGGCGTTGCGCGAGGCGCTCGACCGCTGGCCGAACCAAACCTGCCTGATCGAGTCGGATCGCGACAAGGAAAAGACCCGGCTCACGTACTCCGACTTTAAAGAAATGGCAATGCCTCTGGCGCGCGCCTTGGAGGATGCCGAGTTCCGCGCCGGCGACCGCGCCGCGATCATCATGACCAATCAGTCGAAGTGGCTGATTTCGGCCTACGCCATCTTTCACGGCGGCGGCGTGCTGGTCCCTCTGGATTACAAACTTACCGCGGCTGAGCATCTGCAATTGCTGGCGCACTGCAAAGCGAAGTTTTTGGTCATCGAATACTACCTCTGGCGCGCCATCATGCAAATGCCGGAGTTCACCGACCACAAGGTGCAGACCGTGCTGGTCACCGAAGCGCCGCCGGGGGAGAATCTTGCGGGGGCACAGCGCTGGGAAGACTTTCGCCGCAAGGGTGATGCCGTGTTTGCGCCGCGACAGCGCGAGGACGTCGCCTGCGTTGTGTATTCATCCGGCACCGGCGGGCAGCCCAAGGGATGCGTGCTCACTCATGAGAATTACCTGGAGCAATGCAAGGCGTTAACGGCGTGGTATCCCTTCTGGCCAGGCGTGCGCTACCTCAGCATCCTGCCTACAAACCACGCCATTGATTTCATGGTCGGCTTTATCGGTCCGTTTGTTTGTGGCGCGTGCGTCGTGCATTTGCGCACTCTGCGGCCCGAATTCGTGCGCGACGCCTTCGTCCGCTACAAGATCACACATGTGAGCTTGGTCCCCATGGTGCTCAAGAATCTGGAGCGAGGGCTCAAGGCCAAATTCGAAGCGCTGTCTGCTTCCAAGCGCTTTGTCTTGGACCGTGCGATTGCGTTAAATAAATTCTTTACCGGCTGGCGTCCCGATGTGCGCCTAAGCCGAGTGCTGTTGCGACAGGTGCACCAGGCATTTGGCGGGGAATTGCGGCTGATGGTTACCGGGGGCGCTTTTATGGAGCCGTCGACCCTTCAGTTCTTCTACGATCTCGGTGTTCCGGTAGTCAACGGGTATGGTCTGACCGAAGCCGGCACCGCGCTCACGCTTAATGATCTGAAGCCCTTTCGCGCCGATACCGTGGGCAAGCCGCTGCCGGGAGTGGATTTGCGCGTGCTGAATCCCGATTCCGAAGGCATAGGCGAAATAGCGGCCAGAGGCAAGACGGTGATGTCGCACTACCTCGACGATCCCGAACTGACGGCGGAAACCATCGTCGAGGGCTGGCTTCTGACCGGCGACCTGGGGCGCTTTGATGCCAGCGGACATCTGCAACTGCTGGGCCGCAAGAAGAACATGATCGTCACTGAGGGCGGGAAAAATATCTACCCTGAGGACATTGAGACCATCTTCGACGGGTTGCCGGTGAAGGAGTGCAGCGTCTTCGCCGCCAATTACATCTGGCCGGCGAAAAGCCTGGGCCATGAGATGCTGGTCCTGGCCCTCCGCTTGGAGCCAGGGCGGGAATTCGATGAAGCCTTGAAGCAGGAGGTCGTCACCCGCAACCGCCGCTTGCCCGATTTCAAACGCGTGGGTGGATGTGTGATCTGGGAGAAGGACTTTCCCCGCACCGCCGCCATGAAGATCAAGCGTATGGTGCTTGCCGAGGAGATGCGCAAAGCTCTGACCCGGGCCGCCGTAGTCGAAATATAAAAACCAACTATGAGCCCCCAAGCGTGATCGATTCCGGCGACTTTCTTGCGGTGGTCAATCCTGCGGCGGGCGGAGGACGATGCCGCAAACTGGTTGGACCTGCGCTCGACCGCTTGCGGGCAGGCGGAATTGGTTTGCAAGTAGTCGAGACTAGCGCTCCCGGCCAGGCCACGCGGCTAGTGCACGATGCCTACGCGCAAGGCTATCGGAAGTTTATCGCGGTCGGCGGAGATGGAACTTCTTACGAGATGGTCAACGGTCTGTTCCCCCGGCAAAACGGTGAGCGGGCCACGCTGGCCTTTCTTCCCCTGGGGACGGGCAACTCATTTTTGCGCGACTTTAGCGATGGCGGCGTTGAGTTTGCGATCGCGGCGTTGCTGGACCAGCGCTCCCGCCCCTGCGACGTTCTCCGACTGACCCACGAAGCCGGTGTGCTTCACTACATCAATTTACTGAGCATGGGATTTTCCGCCGACGTGGCCACGTTGCGTGCACGCCGTTTCAGCGGGTGGGGCGAGGTGGGCTACCAGTCGTCCATCTTCATCAGCCTGGCGCGCTTCCGGCGGCGCCCCTTTCCCCTGCGGGTGGACGGAGAGCAGGGGTGGGATCGGCGGCCCTGCCTGTTTCTCTCCTTCAGCAATAGCAAGTTTACCGGCGGCACCATGATGATCGCGCCCCAAGCTCGAGTCGACGACGGATTGATCGAGTACGTGCGCTGGGGCCCCATCGGACGCTTGGGGCTGATCCGCCATTTGCCAACCCTTTATGACGGCACGCACATCAACCATCCACTGGCGGAACGGCGGCAGGCAAAGCGAATTGACTTCGAACTCGACCATCCCGTGGACGTCATGGTGGATGGCGAAGTGCTTACCTTGAACTGCCATAGTCTCGACGTGCTGCCTTCCGCCTTGAACGTCGTGGTATAAAAAGATTTGATGTCGAAAGAGCGCGAAGCACGCGAAAAACGCGAAAAGCAGGCGCAGGCGAGATCATCCCCTGTGCGCAAAATCGTGACCGCCGTGCTGATTGTTGCCGCTTTCGCCGCAGTCATTTACCTGGGCTTGCGCAAACGCGGCAGCCGCCTTGATGCATTCGCGAAGTGTGTGGCGGCAAAACAAGCGAAGATGTACGGCGCCTATTGGTGTCCGCATTGCGCCGAACAGAAGGAGATGTTTGAATCGTCGGTCCAGTACGTTCCCTATGTCGAGTGCGGCGTACCTGGCTCGCGTGACGAAGCTCCGGTCTGCAAGGATGCCGGAATCAAGCATTTCCCCACCTGGCAGTTTGCCGACGGGGAACGCCGGGAGGGCACGCAGCCCCTGCAGGCGCTCGGCATCAAAACCGGATGCGATTTGCCATGACGTTAGCTGGCATGATGTTACCTGACATGACGCGCCTTGCCCGGCGCATTTTGCGCTTGATTGCCATCCTGGCGGCAGGAGGCGCGCTGGTGTCATCCGTTTCGCTCTATCATCACTACGGCGCGTCAAAGACTTCCTATTGCGACTTCGGGGAGAGCTTCAACTGTGACATCGTGAACCGCAGTACCTACTCTGCGATCTCCGGCGTCCCGGTGGCCTCGATCGGTATCATCGGATACCTCGGGCTGCTGGTGCTGGCTACTTTCTACCGCAGGAGTCCTCAAACCCCGGCTCTGTTGACGATCGCTTCGCTGGCCGGACTGGGTTTCGCACTCTACCTGACCTACATCGAAGGATTTGTTCTAGCCGCGTGGTGCGTTTTGTGCCTGTCGTCGCTGGCTCTGATTTTTTGCATCGCAGCTCTTTCATCACTATTTTGGGTGCACAGCGCCCGCCGCCCATCGAGCCCTTACTGACTGTTCTTCGTGATCAAGATATGGAAGAGAGCACACCATCCGAGACCATGTCCGCCAGTGGCGTGCCCACGGCCTCCGCTGCGGCGGCCGGCGAGTTGCGTCTGCATGAATTTCAAAGCCGCATCTTCCGCAACACCCGTTGGCTACGGGTCTGGCTGCCGCCGGGATATAGCCAGGCCGAAAACCAAGGCCGGTACTATCCCGTTCTCTACCTCAACGACGGACAGAACCTGTTCGATCCCGCCACGGCATACATCGGAGTCGACTGGCAGGTGGACGAGACTGCTACCCGCCTGCTCGACCAAGGCAAAGTTCCTCCGCTCATCGTCGTAGGCATCGACAACGCTCAGAAAGACCGTCCCAAGGAATATCTGCCGCACCGCTCCATGCATCCGCCCGTCTTTCGCCCACAAGGCAAGCGCTATCCTGAATTTTTGTTGCACGAAGTCATGCCTTTTCTTTACCTGCGGTATCGCATCGCCAGAGGCCCGGAAAACACCGGCCTGGGCGGATCGTCGCTGGGTGCAATCATTTCGCTGTACACCGTGATGCACCGTCCGGGAGTATTTGGCCGCTTACTACTGGAAAGCCCGTCCTTGTTCATCTCCAACCGTCAGCTCTTGAAATCCAGTCGCGCCTTCCGGCAATGGCCAGCCAAGGTATTTATGGCGATGGGAACCCGGGAGGCTGGAAACGAAAACCGCGATCGGCAGGTCGTCGAAGACGTTCGCGAACTCAAACACCTTTTCCGGCGCGCGGGATTGGGAGAAGACCGTTTGCTGGTGAAGATTGACGAAGGTGCGACTCACAGCGAGAAGGAGTGGGCCAGGCGCTTTCCAGAAGCGCTGACGTTTCTGTTCGGCGGCGCGAACCCGTCATCTTGAGCCGGTTTCAGGACATGATTGCGGGCTGGCGGATGTTTGCGTCACACTTCTTTCGGAGATTCGCCAACTAATCCACAACAAGGCTGTCATGGCCACGACGGAAAACTGCAGGTGGGTGATCCGCGCTAGGGGTCCCAGCAGAAACAGTGGGTAGCATGCGTAAAGGAGCAGCGGAACCGACGGCGCGGAATGGTCACGTGCCAACGTCCACTCGCCGAGCAGCAGGAACGCGGGAGCAAGAATTACCAGGTCGTACACTGTCAGGTGCGGCGACACCAGGACCGTAGCCAACAACAGCGCCGCATAGCGAACCTGCAGGGACGCTCCACTCTGCCAGCAACGAGCTGCAAGCCCCAGAATGCCGAGGGCACTAACCACATACAGCGCAAAGGCCAGCTGCGGCCACGGCAGCAGCAGTGACCAGAAGGAGCGCAGGGAATGCGTCTGGTACAACCTCGGTTCAAGCAGGGGCAAAACCTCACCCACATGCATCAGGGCACGCCAGTAAGTGCGCATGATCTCAGTTCCGTAGTGCATCCATGCCGCGCCTAGTTGCACCGAGGCCGACGCCAGCGCCCCCACGATGAGCTTCCATTCGCGCGCGAACACAAATACCACGGCTGCGGCCACGCCCAACTGTGGTTTGAAGACGAGCGATCCGATGGCCAATCCCGCAAGCAGTTTCCGATCATGGTGCAGCGCCAGATAAGCCAGCGTGAAACACAAGAGCGCGAGCCCAGAGGTCTGTCCCCAGACCAGCAGGTGGAAAAATCCCGGAAAGGCAATCGCCAGGATCAGAACCATCCATCGATGCTCTTGAAGTTTAGGGCAAGTCCTCCACAGGGCGTAACAACAGAAGCCGAAAATCAGAAGGTTTGTGGAAAGCCACGCGGTCAAAGCCCAACCATAGGGCAGCCGGGCAAATGGCGCGAACAACAGCGAAACCTGCGGCCCATAGAGCGGAACGTACAAACTATCCGGCGCTTGCGGCACCAGTTGCCGCGCCAGCTCTGCTTGCGCACGCATGTTGTACAGCAGGTCGCCGCGGCCTTGCCAGGCCAGGCGTCCCAGAGTGTAGAAGTGCAAAAAATCTGTGCCTTTGACCAAACCGTTCCGGTCCAGCGCTCCCGGCGCCGACATATCCACGGCGTAGACAGTCCAGAGGCACACGGCGAGCAATAGGCCATGAATGCGGATCCGTTTTGTCCTGGTCCAGAATCCGAGATTCACGGCTCCAGCCCCGGTGGAGACTGGTCCCCGTTCAATCGCCACACCTGCCGATCGCGGAAATACCTCAAGAGTTCTGCGTTGTCCCTGTCTCCCATGTCGCGAGCCCACACGATCTTGGCATGGTCGATATCCGCTGCGTTGTACACCCACTCCCAATCCACATCGTGGAGCGGACCATAACGTACGATCACCAGATGACGCCCGGGCGTGCGCTCCAATTGGCGCGAAATCGCCACGCGATCCCGATTTCCACGCGGCCAGGCGGGCTCGATCTGGGCGTGGGCCGCCGCGGCAGTGATCCGCAGCAAGATCATGGCACATGCGATGGCTGGGATGGCCCGCACCAGGGCAACTCCGGTCAGATGTCCGCGCCAGCGCCACAGCCGCAAGTGACGCATGCACTGCAATAGTAAAAGATAGATGAGACCGGTGGCGGGAGCCACATAGTGCGGCATGGTCCATGTTTCCCCGGCGAGGCCAACGACGAACACCGCGCCCGCGAAAATGGGAAAGCGCATTTTCCGGTCGTGCAGGATCCACGGGAAAGCCAGCAGAGGAATCGTCAGCAGAGGTCCGCAGTAGAACTTCCACGACCCAGCCAGCTTATCCCAGGTGCGGCTGGCGGCCCCGCCCAAGGTACGGTATCCCTCGAACCGCCGTAGCTCCCACCGATAGAAATCGCGGATTACGGCATGGTGATAGACAGGTTCAGGCCTCGGCGACTGCCAGAGGAAATAAGGCGCGGTGGCGTAGGTGCCACGATTCACCTGGTAGGTCATGCGGAACGGACTGCCGGTGACGCGCCAGTAGTAGTAGCCTGTTCCGGCTGCGATTGCGCCGAGGAGGACAATCATGGGCAGCACCACGCGGCCCAGAGAAACCGAAAATGCCGGGCGCCTCCTACCAAAAATCCAGATCGCAAATGCTGCCGCTATGGGGAGGCTGAACAGCAGCCCTTCATAGGGCCGACTATTGGCCAGGATGGCAAGACCAATGGCCATGAGGATGGCGTCGGTGGCACGTGCGTGTTTCTTTATGCGAGGCCACGATCCCAACACCAGGGCCCCGCCCAGGGCAACCACGGACCCGCTCCAGTAGCCGTTCATCCAGTAGCTGAGAATGCCCAGGCGTAGCGTTGCCAGCATCCCGCCAAAGAGCGCCCATCCCGGGGGCAGCCATCCTTGGAGCATCCACGTGAGCGCCGAGCACATGAGCGCGGTTACCATCAACTGACCGATCCACGGATGTCCCAGCGGCTCGCCCGCGGCCAGCACTAACCCCTGTACGGGTGGGTACATGGACATGTAGGTCGGCTGCTGGATGATGTGGAAGCTCTCAAAGTGCACCCACATGGGGTGGGGGGGATTGGTTACACGTTTGTGAGCGAAAGTATCGGCGGCGAGCAGATAACTGAATTCATCATTCCACCGAGGTGCGGGAATTCCGAGGACGGGAATCAGCGCGACTCGAAGGCTAACCACCAGCAGCCCGACCATGACGACCGACAGGGTTTTGCTTCGCGCCAGCCGTCCCAACCAGCGTTCTGCCGATCCAAAGCCGTTAAGCTGGGAGGTCGCACGGCCCCGGTCAGGTTTCACAAAGACGATCCTTGCCACTGCGGCAATGATCAGGATCAATTCGATGATGTCGACTAGCGAAGGAGCAAGTCGGGCGTAGAATCCGGCGATGTTCATCGGGCGTTGGACCTCAGGGACAAGTGGCGAGAGGTCAGCGGTCTGGGTTGGTGGTGAGGCGTTAGTACTCAGTGGCTACATTTTTCTAGCCACCGCCCGCTAGTTCCGCCCGAGGTCCTATTTCCCTAGCGCTACCTTGTCCGTGGTCAGCTTATCGAGAATACCGAACGCTACGTCGATCGTTTCCTGATCCACGGTGCGGTTCTTGGAGATAGCATCGGCCAAGGGCACGGAAACGATTTTGTTCCCGCGCAAGGCGGCCATACAGCCAAACTCGGCGCGGTGCACCATGTCAATCGCCCCCAAACCGTAGCGTGTGGCCAGCATGCGGTCGAAGGCGCTGGGCGAGCCGCCCCGCTGCACGTGTCCCAGAACCACGGTCCGGGTTTCGAAGTTGGTGCGGCGCTCGATCTCGCGCGCCAGGATGTTGGCAATTCCACCCAGACGGGCATGCCCGAATTCATCTTTGCCCATGTCGACCACGATGGGAGCGCCGTGCTGGGGATTAACGTCGGTGGAGAATTTTGCCCCTTCCGCTACCACCACAATGCTGAAGTAGCGGCCGCGCGCATGCCGCAATCGGATGGTCTCGGCGACCTTATCGACATCGAAGGGTATTTCGGGGATGAGAATTACGTCGGCGCCGCCGGCGATGCCGCTATACATTGCGATCCACCCCGCATCGCGTCCCATCACTTCGACCACCATCACGCGGTTGTGGGCCTCTGCCGTGGTGTGCACCCGGTCGATGGCCTCGGTGGCAATGTTCACGGCCGTGTCGAATCCAAAGGTGAAGTCGGTGCCGGCCAGGTCATTGTCGATGGTCTTGGGAACGCCTACAACATCAACCCCTTTTTCGTGCAATTTCTGGGCCACGGAGAGTGTGTCGTCGCCACCGATGGCGATCAAGGCTTGGATATTGTGCTGCTTCAGGGTGGCGATGCACTTGTCCAACCCATCCGGCTTCTTGGCCGGGTTGGTGCGGGAGGTGCGTAGAATGGTGCCGCCGCGGGGAAGTATCCCGCCCACGCTCGCTAGATCGAGCGGCATGCTCTTGTTTTCGACAAGACCGCGCCAGCCCTCGAGAAATCCAACAAATTCGTCCTCGTAATGAAAACAACCCTTCCGCACCACGGCGCGGATTACTGCGTTCAAACCGGGGCAATCGCCCCCGCCGGTCAGTACGCCAACTTTCATTGCCTGCTCCTCAACGGGTATGGACTTGCCACTCAGTGCTGCCCGCGCCTGGTGCAAACTCGAAGGGCGCACGGGATACACTTCCTCTGTAATCACTTGCAACGGATGCCTAAGGTTATCATTAAACTCCGCATTTTTGTGCCCTCCGCAGCCAGCGTGAGCCTCTCTTGGCGATTGCGCTGGGGCAGGGGATTGGCCACAATATCTCTTGCAAGCACACAACCTCATGCCTAAGACATTTCGCCTACTGATCTGGCTCGTGGTCGCAATCCTGGGCGCTCTAGCTCTCGCCACGGTCGCGTTACATCGAGGCGAGCAGATCAATGCCATGTGGCTGGTGGTCGCGGCCATTTGCACCTATGCCCTCGGGTTTCGCTTCTACAGTAAGTTCATCGCAGCCAAAGTCCTCATCTTGGACGGTCAGCGCGCCACGCCGGCCGAGCGTCTGGAAAATGGGCGCGACTTTGTCCCCACCAACAAGTGGGTGGTCTTCGGACACCATTTCGCAGCCATCGCTGGGCCCGGCCCTCTGGTCGGACCAGTGCTGGCGGCGCAATTTGGCTATCTTCCGGGAACGCTGTGGATACTGGCCGGCGCGGTCTTCGGAGGCTGCGTGCAGGACTTCGTAATTCTGCTGTTTTCTGTACGGCGTGACGGCAAGTCCCTCACTGAAATGGCGCGCGAAGAAGTTGGCCGCCTGGGCGGCCTGGTGGCCTACGTTGCCGTGATCAGCATCATCGTGATCCTGCTCGGAGTCTGTGCTCTGGTGGTCGTGAACGCGCTCAAGGCCAGCCCCTGGGGCACGTTCACGATTGCGATGACGATCCCCATCGCGCTCCTGATGGGGGTGTATTTGCGAAACCTGCGGCCCGGCAAAGTGTTGGAAACTTCGGCGCTTGGCTTCTTCCTGGTGATGCTGGCGATCTGGGGTGGGCAGTGGATTTCCCAGACTCCCTCGTGGGCCCGGTGGTTCACGTTTTCGGGTCCCGCCCTGGCCATCCTCATTATCATTTACGGCTTCGCGGCTTCGGCGCTGCCAGTCTGGTTGTTACTCGCGCCACGCGATTACCTGAGCACATTCGTCAAGCTGGGAACCATCGCCCTGCTGGCCTTGGGGATCGTCGCGCTCCGGCCCACGCTGCACATGCCGCCGCTCACCCGCTTTATTGACGGCTCGGGCCCGGTGTTCGCCGGAAATGTTTTTCCCTTCGCGTTCATCACCATCGCCTGCGGCGCGATCAGTGGCTTTCACTCGCTCATTTCCAGCGGCACAACCCCGAAGCTGATCCGCTGCGAGACCGAAGCCCGCATGGTCGGATACGGAGCCATGATGGCTGAATCCATGGTGGCCATCATGGCGATGATCGCGGCCTGCGTACTTCAACCGGGAATCTACTTCGCCATCAACAGCCCTGCAGGCATTGTTGGCCAAGCGCCGGAAGCGGCGGCTGCAACCATCAGCACTTGGGGATTTCCAATTACAGCCGCCGAAATGCATTCGCTGGCCCAGTCCGTGGGTGAGCAGACACTGTACAACCGTACCGGCGGCGCGCCCGCCTTCGCCGTCGGCATGGCCCATATTTTCTCCAACAGCCTGGGCGGACAGGCGCTGATGGCGATCTGGTATCACTTCGCCATCATGTTTGAAGCTCTGTTCATCCTCACGGTTCTGGATGCCGGCACCCGGGTGGGCCGCTTCATGGTGCAGGACGCGCTCGCGCACGTGTGGAAGCCGCTGGGCCGCACCAGTTGGTATCCCTCTATCCTGGCGACCAGCGCGCTGATCGTCGCTTCCTGGGGGTATTTTCTGTGGCAGGGGGTGAAAGATCCGCTGGGTGGGATCAATTCTTTGTGGCCACTGTTCGGAATCTCCAATCAATTGCTGGCCACGGTCGCTTTGTGCGTCGCCACCACCATCATCATCAAGATGGGCAAGGCGCGCTATGCGGCCGTGACCCTGGTGCCGCTGGTCTGGCTGGTAGCGGTAACTTTCACCGCCTCGTGGCACAAGATCTTTGACCCCAACCCGCGCATCGGATTTTTGTCGCACGCAGCACAGCTGGCTTCCAGCCCGGCTGCAAATGTCCGCCTGATCTTCAATGATCGTCTGGATGCAGTTGTAACGGGAACTTTGATTGTGATGATCGGCTCGATCTTGATCGAGTCCATGGTGGAATGGTTGCGAGTGCTTTCCGGTCGTAAGCAGGCCAAAGTGAAGGAGTCGCCGTTCGTGGCCACGCAATTCGCAACCGAGGAGCAGGGATGAAGCGATTGAGCGCGAACTGCGTGGGGACAGACGCCCCCGGCTGTCCAGTCGAGCACCGCTCGACCGGCTTCAGGTCCGTGATTCGGCACGCTAGGTCACTGCTGGTGTCAGCCTTGCGGGAAATATTCGACGAGTCCGCCTACAACCGCTTTCTGGATCGTAGGCAATTGCCATCCTCCCGAGAAGCCTACGCCGCTTTTCGCCGGGAATACGACGCAGCCAAGGCGCGCCGACCACGCTGCTGCTGAGAAACCCAGTTGCGAGTGCCCGTCGCCCGTTGTCAATCAAGGCCAGTCCACGACACACTCTGACAACCGACAAGTTGCCACTGACAACTGAAACTAAGATAAACTTCCCCCATGCGCGTCCTGGGCGTTGATTGCGGCACCGAGTACACCGGTTTCGGTGTCGTCGAACTTCGTCATGACGACACCCTGGTTTGTCTTACCTGTGGTGCGATCAAACTTTCGCCATGTGAACCTCTGCCCCGGCGGCTCGCGACGATTTTCGAACGCCTCGGGGTCATCATCCAGGAACACCGGCCCGACAACGTTGCCATCGAGGATGTGTTCTATGCGGTCAACGTAAAGTCCGCGCTCAAACTGGGGCAGGTGCGTGGAGTGGCCATGCTGGCCGCAGCGTCCGTCGGACTGGAAGTCACCGAGTATTCTCCTCTTTCCATCAAGTCCGCGGTAGTGGGCTACGGCAGGGCGGAGAAACCCCAAGTACAGCACATGGTGACGCGCTTACTCAATCTCAGTGAGATACCGGAGCCGCCCGATGCGGCCGACGCGCTCGCCATTGCTATCTGCCATCTTCATACCTCCGCAACGCTCGTTCGCCAGCGTGCCCTAGGTAGGTGAGGCACGCATCTGGCGCCATTCCGTCTATTTTTTTGGCATAATCTGTTGTGCATGGCTTCCGGCAAATTTCCATTGCTTTCCCATCCACTGCGCCCCCCGGTGACTGGTCTCCTCTTGCTGGCCCTGTGTTTGCCCATTTCCTCCCTGGCACAGGACGCCGCCGTGGTGACTTTCACTCTCGATTTTCCCGGCTCGGAGCCCTCTCACTACCTCATTTCGGTTGCCTCCGACGGCCACTCTACCTACGATTCGGACGGCAAGCTCAGTCCTGAATCCGAAGCGGACCCTTTTCATTTGGACTTCTTGGTTTCCGCCAGGACCAGCAAGACTATCTTCGACCTGGCCAAACGGGCCCACTACTTTCAGGGACAGATCGACTCCAACAAGCGTGGCTTGGCCTCCACCGGGACCAAGACGCTGGCCTACAAGGACGCCAGCCAGAGCGCGACTGCCACCTACAACTACTCCCCGATTGCGGCCGTTCAGCAGGTGACACAACTGTTTCAGAACCTGTCCATGACGCTCGAATACGGCCGTCGGCTGCAGTATTTCCATCGTTACCAGAAGCTGGCCCTTGACGAGGAACTGAAGCGCATGGAGGAGATGGCCAATGACAATAGTCTGCAAGAACTGCCTGCGGTGGTGCCTATCTTGCAGCAGATCGTGAGCGATTCTACTGTCATCAATCCGGTCCGGGCCCGCGCCCAGAGGATGGTGGAGCGGGCTGGGCCCACAAAGCCCTGATTCTGAGTGTGCCGCATCTCCGCCCAAGGCGCTCGAATTGTTGACAACCAAGCAGTCCGAAAGGTGTTCTAATAGCGTAAAGGGCAGCCTCGGGAGGTACCACATGTCTACGCGCAAAGTAGCTACCTTGTTCGCGCTGGTGGTTTTGGTGTCTGGGCTGGCCGTTCCATCCTTTGCCGACTCACAAGCTCGCATCGTGCGCCTAAGCCAGGTGGATGGCGACGTCCAAATTGACCGCAACACCGGACAAGGCTATGAAAAGGCGTTTGTGAACTTGCCCATTACCCAGGGAACCAAACTGCGGGCAGGACAGAACGCTCGGGCTGAGATCGAGTTCGAAGACGGAAGCACGCTGCGCATAACCCCCGGGACCATGGTTGAATTCTCCGAGCTGGCACTGCGCGACTCCGGCGCAAGGGCGTCGATCTTGAATCTTCAGACGGGAACAGCCTATTTGAATTTCAAGGGCAACAAGTCAGCGCAAGAGTTTTTGCTGTCTTTCGGACGCGAGAAACTGACCCTGGCCAAGCCAGCCCACCTGCGTGTGGAACTGAAAGATACTGACGCCACCCTGGCGGTGTTCAAGGGCGACGTTGAAGTGCAAGGCGCGTCTGGCGGGGTTGAGGTGGAGAAGAAGCACAGCGCAACCTTCGATCTGACCGGAGCAAACCCCTATAGCCTGGCCAACAACCTGGAGCCGGACCCCTATGACGATTGGGACAAGCAGCAGGAGAAATATCACCAGCAGTACAGCGCATCTTCGTCGAATAGCTACTCGCCCTATGCCTATGGCTCAAGCGACCTGAACTACTACGGAAGCTTTTACAACATGCCCGGCTACGGCATGATGTGGCAGCCCTATCTTGTGGGTACAGGTTGGGATCCATTCATGAACGGTGCCTGGATGTGGTATCCGGGCGCCGGTTACACGTGGGTATCCTCCTATCCTTGGGGCTGGACGCCTTATCGCTATGGCTCCTGGACGTACCTCCCCAGCTATGGCTGGTTCTGGCAGCCAGGAAGTTCCTGGGCGGGATGGAACACGGGTCCTCGAATCACGAATCCGCCGCGACAGTTCAGCTTCCCCCGGCCGCCCGCTATGCCCGGACAAACCCTGGTGGTGAACCGTACTACACTGTCCTCTCCCGCGGGTGTGGTCCAAAATCGGATCCAGTTCCGCGGCGATTCCGCAGGTCTGGGAATACCGCGAGGTAGTGTGCGCAATCTTGGCAAGGTCTCGCGGCAGGTCGAGAGCTCGTCGGCCTCTGGTGGGACGGTCCAGTCCCCGCCGGGTGGGTCTGCGGCCCGACTACCCGCGTCGTCACGAATGTCATCGCCTCGCGGTGGCCCTGCACCACGAAGCGCCCCTGCAGCCGGTGGCGCGAGTCCGCGGATGAGCGCTCCCTCGTCGCACTCGTCGGCTCCCAGCTCTCAAGGCTCGCCTCATAAATAGCTCCATGCCGGGAGCATTCGGGCGGTGGGACCGGGCGGCAGAATCCCCCCAGGAGATTCCACAATGCTGTGAAGGTTGGTAAGCTGACAGGCAATTTGGCCCATTCCTTTCAGGAGGTCGGCAATGTTTACCATCAAGACTTGGGTGCGACTCGGTCTCATCGGTGCGGCGTTCGTCGTTCTCGGTCCGCGCAGCTCGGCGCAGACCATTTCGTGTTCTTCCGATGACGGCCATCGGCATTATTGTCCGGCGGATACACGGGGCGGAGTGCAGCTGCTAAAACAACGCAGCGATTCATCCTGCCAGCAGGGCTACAGTTGGGGTTTTGACCGCGGGGGCGTTTGGGTGGATCGTGGCTGCCGGGCGGATTTCACGGTGAGCGCATACCAGTACCGAGGGCCAATCTCAGGAAGCACCGGCACAATTTCATGCTCGTCTGACGACGGCGGCCGGCATTACTGCTCAGCTACGCCAGGCCAAGTTCGGCTGCTTCAACAGCGCAGCGAATCACCCTGCCGGGAAGGATACAGTTGGGGCTCGGATGGTCAGGGCCTCTGGGTGGACCACGGTTGCCGGGCGGATTTCGCCGTGGATTCTTACCAATACGGTGGGTCAGATGAGGGTGGCGGTAGCACCCTCTCGTGCTCGTCGGACGACGGTGGCCGACATTATTGCGCGGCCAATGCGCGAGGCCGGATTCGACTCGCCCGGCAGCGCAGCGAATCACCCTGCCAGGAAGGCTACAGCTGGGGCTCGGACCGCGGAGGCGTCTGGGTCGATCACGGCTGCCGCGCCGATTTCACGGTAGAAGGCCGCCGGGATGGTGACTGGGATCGGGACCGTGATCGCGACCGTGATCGCGACCGCGACCGCGACTGGGATCGGGGCAGCGGCCAGGGGGCAGACGCGGATCTAATCGTTTCCTGCTCCTCCGATGACATGCACCGGCACTACTGCCCGGCCGACACGCGCGGCGGGGTGCGGGTATTGAAGCAACGGAGCGACACTTCATGCAGGCAAGGCTACAGCTGGGGTTACGATCGTCGTGGCATTTGGGTCGATCACGGCTGCCGCGCTGACTTTCAGGTCGTCCGGTAAATTCCGGAAATAGAACAATTCCAGGGCGGCCTTTTCGGGTCGTCCTTTTTCTTAGTCAGCAAATTTCTCATCCCTCACGCGATGACCGCCCCCCTAATCATCCTCAGCGGAGTGGCGGCTTCGCTTCGCGAAAGCAGCAGCGCAGTCGATCGAAAGATCCCGCCCGGATGACGATTGCGTATTCCCCATCAGGCACGCCGCGTTCCAGCAATCGCGGTCAAATTACCAGGGTCACTTGAGACCCGGACAACCGGCACGTAGGCTAATAGAAATCACCCTCATACCGGAGGTCCCATGGCTACACCGGGCAGAGCGCCCATTCCCAATCCCGCTCATCCAACCGTTCCACCTGCACCAGCGCTACTTTTAGCCATGCTGCAGGTCTCGACCCACGTGAGCGATCTGATCTTTTCACCCGGAAGCCATCCGCACGTTGAGGTAAGCGGCCAGCTGGTCGCGGTGAAAATGCCGGGGTTATCGGTGCTGAGCGCGGACGACACGCAGCGCATTGCGCAAGAATTGATTGGAGACAACAAGCAGGCCACTGCCATGTTGCAACAGCAGGGATCGTGTGACATTTCTTACAGCCTGCCGGGCACCGCGCGTTTTCGGGTCAATGTCTTCGTCCAGCGGGGCAGCCACGCGATTGTGATGCGAGCGATTCCCAAGACCATCCCCAGCTTTGCCGAACTGAAACTACCGCGGGACCTGGGTCAGATTGCCGATTTGAAGAATGGGATCGTGCTGGTCACCGGTCCCACCGGTTCGGGAAAGTCCTCAACCCTGGCCGCGATACTCGATCGGATAAACGAAACCAAGGCATACCACATCCTTACGATTGAAGATCCCGTGGAATTCATGCATCGCCACAAGCGTTCCATAGTTCACCAGAGAGAGTTGCACAGCGACACTCCCAGCTTTGCTCTGGCACTTCGGGCCGCCCTACGCCAGGCTCCCAAAGTAATCCTGGTGGGCGAAATGCGAGACAAGGAAACGATCGAAATCGCGCTGGAGGCAGCGGAAACCGGCCACCTTGTGCTCTCCACTTTGCATACGACCGACGCCTCAAAGACGGTGGAGCGAATCATCGGAGTATTTCCTCTGGCGGAGCAGCAAACCATTCGCAATCGCTTCGCAAAGAGTTTCCGTTACATCGTTTCGCAGCGGCTGCTTCCCTGCAAAGGGGGAACCGGGCGTGTGGCCGCCATCGAAATCCTCAAGTCGACGCTACGCACTCGCGAGTATCTGGACAAGGGCGAAGTGGAAGGAAAGAGTCTGCTGGATGCCATGCGGGATGGAGACACAGAGGGCATGCAGCACTTTGACGGAGAAATCGAGAAACTGATCCGGGCGGACATGATTGACTACGACACGGCAATGGCCTACGCCACCAACCCGGGGAATTTGCGTCTGCAACTGACTGACTTGGGATTAGAGCCCCCTCGAATTCCGGTGGAGAAAGCTGCGCCCCCGGCCAAAGAGACGAAAAAAGAGGAGACCGAACTCGAGATCGAATAACCTGAGGCGCTTCGGCGACGTGGAAGAGGGCCCTTCAGGGCTGCGTAAGCTGAGAAAGCCGCCGGGCTTTTAAGGCCCCAGGGATTTGCCTTCTCTCCGAAGCGCTGCTAGCGCACGATGACACCAGCGTAGCCCACGACCCGCTCCCGGTCACCCGAAACATCGCCGGAAGTGGCATATTTGATCAGTTCCGTGCCGGTTGCGCCCAGTCGCCGGGCCGCGGTGAGCATCGCCACTGTGGGCCCGAAGCCGCACATGCTGATGTTTTCGTTCATCACTACCTCGAACAATCCCCGCGCATCCCGCACCAGGATGCGTTCGATCGCCTTGTAATCCTTCTGCCGGGTCACCACGTCGTTCTCGTAGTGATTCATATCGCTGGAGGCGATAAGCAGTACGCGCTCGCCCAATGCTCGTACCGCTTCGGCTATGGCGTTTCCTAGAGCATCGAGGATTTCGTAGCGACTGGTGCCCAAAGCTATCGGTACAAACGTACAGTCGGGCTTCCTGATCTGCAGGAACGGCAATTGCACTTCGGCGGCATGTTCGGCGCGGTGGGCCTCGGTGTCCTCAGCTAGGAGCGGAAAGCGTTGCTTCAGAGCCGCTGCCAGCGCGGAGTCAATGGGCACCTGTCCCAGAGGCGTCTCCCACGCGCCCTGGCTCATGATGGAGAGAGGATGTCCCATGCCGGTGTGGTTCGGGCACATCAGAATGCATCGTTGAGGCAAGTCAAGTCTCGCATATACTGCGCCGGCCACATGTCCGGAATAGATATAGCCGGCGTGGGGTACGATGCAACCGAGAGCGGCAATGGTTTTTTGTTGGGGTGGCAAAAAGGATTCCACGTCAGCGCGCAGATCCTGGGGATCGCGTGGATAGAAGCGTCCGGCAACCGCAGGATGGCGAAACGTTGGGGCCATGACACCTCCCAAGCGTGGAACCTGTTCAGGCGCCGCTCGAAATCCGTAGCGCCAGCGTCCTGCAGGCTGTCCCAAGGGCGTCTCGCCCTCGGCTCTGTTGACCTAATCCGTACCCCGGCTCGCCAAGGCGCGAAACAGGGCTGCACTCTTTTCCAGGCTCAAGGCCTCGGCGCGCAGCGTCGGATTCACTCCAGCCTTTTCCAAGGCTGCCCGCAACACCGCAGGCTTGTATTGCGATTTAAGATTGTTCCACAAAGTCTTCCGCTTCTGCCCAAAAGAGAGTTTCAAAAAGCTGATAAACGCAGCTTCTGGCACACGCAAGCTATCAATCTTTGACGCCATTCGGAGCCGTACCACGGTGGACTCGACCTTAGGCGCGGGCGAGAAGGCGTCGGGCGGAAGGGTGAACATTTTCTCCACCCTGGCATAGAGCTGGGCAGTGGCGGAAAGCAGGCCGTATTCGCTTCGTCCCGGCGCGGCCGCCAGTCGTTCCGCCACCTCGCGCTGCACCAGGAGCACGACGGTTTCGAAATACTGCCTGAATTCGAACAGCCGCAAGAGAATGTCGGAGGTAATGAAGTAGGGAAGATTGCCCACCACCCGCACAGCTTCAGGCTGGTGATTTATGCCGGGACGCGTGCTTCCCGGCTTCGGTCCGAAAAGAGTGTGAAAATCGATCGCCATGATGTCGCCCTCGATGATTTCCACGTTCGGCTCCTGGGAAAAATTCATGCGCAACTGGGCCGCCAGTACCCGATCGATTTCAACCGCGATCAACCGCCGCGCCCTCTTCGCCAGTAGGGATGTGAGAGCGCCGCGCCCGGGACCGATTTCCAGAACCGTACTCTGCGAAATATCGCCCAACGCTTCCACGATGCGCATGGGCGCCGCCGAGTCGACCAGGAAATGCTGACCTAGTTTGGGCTTGCCGCGACGCCCCTCAGAGGCGGCGATTTTTGTCACATTGGCCTCTTTCTGGCCGGCTGGCCGGTGTTTAGACTGGCGAGTTGTTTGTGCAAATTCACCCCGCGAAGTGCACTGCTGCGCGGGGAGTATGCTGTGAGTAGCACGCCCTATGATAGCGTGTGCTGGCACCACAGGGGCCGGTACTTACCAGGAGTCGCCTTCATGCACGTAGTCTTCGCTGCTTCGGAGTGTGTGCCTTTTTCCAAGACCGGCGGACTGGCCGACGTAGTGGGTGCCCTGCCACGCGCTCTGGTCTCCGCCGGACATCAAGTGAGCGTCTACGTTCCCCGCTATCGGCAAACCCAACTCAAGGGCGCCCAGACCGTCGTCGGCAGCATCACCGTTCCCTTCGATGATCGTTATCGCTTCTGTTCGGTAGTTAGTGGCGGCAAGCTCTCCGGAGTGAATTTCTACTTCATCGATTATCCGCCATTTTTCGACCGCGAGGCGCTTTACGGTACTTCGGCCGGCGACTATCCCGACAATGCTGAGCGTTTCGCCCTGTTTTCCCGCGCCGTGCTGGAAGCTTCGAAGATTCTCGGCGTGCCCCAGATTTTCCATTGCCACGACTGGCAGTCCGCGCTCATTCCGGTCCTGCTGCGTACCCAATATGCCGAAGACCCGGCCTTCCGCGACGTCGCCACCGTCTTCACCATCCACAACTTGGGATATCAGGGGCTGTTTCCGCCCGATACACTGCCCTTGCTCACCCTGCCCTGGGACCTGTTTACCATCTCCAGGATGGAATTCTTCGGCCATGTGAACTTCCTGAAAGGCGCGCTGGTATTTTCCGATTTCGTTACTACCGTGAGCAAGAAATACAGCCAGGAAATCCAGACGACGGAATTCGGTTTTGGGCTGGAAGGCGTGTTGCGTACCCGGTCCTCAACGGTCACCGGCATCTTGAATGGCGTGGATTACGACGAGTGGAGCCCGCAGACAGACAAGTTCATCGTGGCGAGGTACTCGCCGCAGGATTTATCCGGCAAGGCTAAATGCAAACAAGACCTGCTCGAAGCCTTTGGCATGACCAACCCAGATGCGCGGCTGCCCGTGATCGGCATCGTGTCCCGGTTCGCAGCCCAGAAGGGCTTCGACCTCATCGCCCAAATCATGGAGCGTCTGGCGCGCGAGGAGATGATCATCGTCGCCCTGGGTAACGGCGATAAAACTTACGAAGAAATGTTTCTGCGCCTGGCCAAGCAATTTCCTCAGAAGATTGCGGTCCGGGTCGCCTACGACAACACGATTGCGCACAAGATTGAAGGCGGCAGCGACATGTTCCTCATGCCTTCCAAGTACGAGCCCTGCGGCCTCAACCAGATCTACAGCTTGAAATATGGGACCGTGCCCATCGTCCGCGCAACCGGCGGCCTCGACGACACCATTGAGCACTGGGATCCCCGCACCGGCAAGGGTACTGGGTTCAAGTTCACCGACTACAACGGCGAGGCTCTGCTGCTGACGATCAAGGAAGCGCTGCGAGCCTTCCGTGATCAAAATTCCTGGCAACAACTGATGCGCAATGGCATGAACAAGGACTTCTCCTGGGGTGCTTCTGCCAAAGAATACATCCGCGTATATGAGCGTGCCCGGCAAGCGCGATCGGGGACCAGCACTCCGGCTCAACGCGCTGAAGCGATTGACTTGGAATCGATTAGCCGCTAGCATGGGCCGCTTCTGTTAGGCGGCTTTCCGCATGATCGGGCGCACCATCTCCCATTATCGAATCGTAGAAAGACTGGGCGGTGGCGGCATGGGGATCGTATACAAGGCGGAAGACCTCAAGCTGCGACGCTTCGTTGCCCTCAAGTTCCTGCCCGAGGAATTCTCCCGGGACCCGCAAGCGGTGGAACGTTTTCAGAGAGAAGCTCGCTCAGCCTCCGCCTTGAACCACCCTCACATCTGTACGATCTATGAAATTGATAAAGCTGAAGATGAGCATTTTATTGCCATGGAGTTGCTCGAGGGTCAAACTCTTAAGCATCGCATCGAAGGTCGTCCCCTAAGGTTGGACCAGTTGCTCGAGCTGGGCACCCAGATTGCCGATGCGCTCGATGCCGCCCACGCCAGCGGCATCGTTCATCGTGACATCAAGCCCGCGAATATTTTTATTACCACTCGGGGAAATGCCAAAATCCTCGACTTTGGCTTGGCTAAGCTGAATCCCCTGACCCGGAGTGTTCTGCCTGCCGGAGAGATGGGTATGCCGACGGCAGCTACCGGCGCGGATTTGACCAGTCCCGGCTCGACCGTGGGTACGGCGGCTTACATGTCCCCAGAGCAGGCGCGCGGCGAGACCCTGGATGCTCGCACCGACCTGTTCTCATTTGGTGTCGTGCTCTACGAGATGGCAACCGGACGACAGCCTTTCAGCGGAGCCACATCGGCGGTGATCTTTAATCAAATTCTCGAACACACGCCGACGCCGCCGAGCACTGTGAACCCCCAAATTCCGGTAAAGCTCGAAGAGGTCGTCAATAAAGCGCTGGAAAAAGATCGGGACCTACGTTGCCAGACCGCCGCAGAATTGCGTGCCGATTTGAAGCGGCTCAAGCGCGATACCGATTCCGGACGTCTGCTGGCAAAAAGCGGATCGGCCGCGACCGCGGCGCAGCCATCAGCGCCGCCTGCGAAGCGAAAAGGGTTAATGTCCCTGGCCCTGACTGGGTTGGTGTTTTTGGCCGCTATGGCCGCGGCTTTCTTCCTGGGCAGGCACACTGGCCAGAGCAAAGCGATTGCGCCGCCCCTGTACCATCAGCTTACCTTCAGGCATGGCGGCATTCGCATGGCCCGCTTCGCCCCTGATGACCAGTCGATTCTGTACAGCGCCGCCTGGGAGGAGAGCCAGGTCGAAATCTTTTCTACTCGTCCAGAGAGCCCGGAATCTCGGCCTTTCGGCCTTCAGAACGCCGAGGTACTGGCCATCTCTCCCAGCGGAGAAATGGCGGTTTTGCTCAAGAGTCGCAATATTGAGCCGTTTATTTACAGCGGCGTTTTAGCGCGGGTACCGCTTGGCGGCGGCGCACCGCGCGAGATCCTGGAAGGCGTGCAGTGGGCGGACTGGTCTCCCGATGGAAGCAGCCTGGCGGTGGTGCGCGATCTGGGGGGACAAAATCGCCTGGAATATCCCATCGGCAAAGTGCTCTACCAGACGGCGGGATGGATCAGCCATCCCCGGGTTTCTCGGGACGGCAAGTTTGTGGCTTTCATTGACCACCCGGTGCGGCGGGATGACGCTGGTTCAATTGCGCTGGTCGATAGCGCCGGCAAAGAGCAGATTTTGTCAGAAGCGTGGGGAAGCGCTGAGGGGCTTGCCTGGTCATCTGATGGCAAAGAAGTGTGGTATACGGCTACCAGGATTGGAAACGGCCGCTCGCTCAACGCGGCCGCTCTATCCGGCGGCAACCGGCTGCTCGCCAGGGAACCCGGGACTCTGACGCTCCAGGACGTTGCCCGTGATGGCAGGGTTCTGTTAACGCGCGACGTGGTGCGCGCTGGGATGATCGGGCGCAACCAGCACGACGCCAAGGAGCGGGATCTGTCATGGCTGGACTGGTCCGCCGTGACCGATATATCCCCGGACGGACAGACGCTGTTGTTTACAGAAGCCGGCGAAGGCGGGGGAGAAAACTACGGTGTCTACCTTCGCAAGAGCGATGGATCTCCGGCCATCCGGCTTGGCGAAGGGCTAGCCTACGCGCTGTCGCCGGACGAAAAATGGGTCCTCTCCGGGATTCCGAAGCCGCCATTTCAGTTGTCGATCCTGCCGACCGGAGCAGGGGAAGTCAGGCCGCTGACCCACGATGCGATTAACCACGTGCGCGCCCGGTGTTTTCCGGACGGAAAGAAGGTTCTGTTCCTGGGCAGCGAACCCGAACACGGAGTCCGTCTGTATGTCCAGGATATGGATGCCGAAAAGCCGCGCGCCATTTCTCCGGAAGGTGTGAGTGCAACCCAGTTTGTGATCTCTCCGGACGGCAAGTCGGTGGCGGCGGTTGGTCCCGATCAAAAGGGATACATCTATCCAGTTGACGGTGGACAACCACGCCCGATACCCGGTTTTCCTGTCGGCGATACGCCGGTGGCATGGGCGGCTGATGGGCGTTCCCTCTACATCTATCGTTCCGGCGAATTGCCCGCCCAGGTCCACCGCCTGGATCTAGCAAGCGGTCAAAAGCAGCTATGGAAGCAACTGATGCCCGCCGACGATGCCGGTGTCACCGACATTGGCCCCATTCTCATCACGCCCGACACAAAGACCTATGTGTACGAATACGGCCGCACCCTTTCTGATCTATACCTGGTGGACGGCCTCAAGTAATCTACCGGGCGGCGGAGCCTATCGGCGGTGCTGCCCTCCCGCAGTTCCTCAAGCTGTCGGCGTGCTAGTAATATTCACAGCTTTGGCTCAAGGTTAGCCACTGCAAGCGTCCATCTAATTAAAGAAGATCTGGTTGGCTGGGAAACGAAGACACTTTGGCTACAACCACAGTGCGGTTGCGAGCTCCTGGCAGACATGTCCGCCGCAAAAGCAACCCATAGCGAACGTAAGAAGCAGCGGAACAGCATCATGGGTCCTCGACCCTGCCGGATCACGAAACTATAAACGATTCGTCGCCAGAAGTGTCTGTGTCTGGTGAGCACTGCCCCACCGTCTTGGTAAAATCGAATCTCGTTCGGTCCGAGTTCCCATGAGCACTTTTCCCAAAACCATCTTCCACGTCGATATGGACGCCTTCTTCGTTTCCGTGGAAGAACTGTTCAATCCCGAATTGAAGGGAAAAGCTGTGGTCGTGGGAGGGCAACGTGACGAGCGGGGCGTGGTTTCCGCAGCATCGTATGAGGCCCGCAAATTTGGCGTGCACTCGGCCATGCCTCTGCGCACCGCGGCCAAACTCTGTCCCCAGGCGATTTTTGTAAACGGCCATCCCGACCGCTATCGTGAGTGTTCCGAAAAAGTCCACTGGGTGCTGACGTCGTTCTCGCCCCAGGTCGAAATGGCCTCTATCGATGAAGCCTATCTCGACATGAGCGGCACCGAGCGGCTGCACGGCCCGCCCCTTCGTGCCGCCCACCGGCTCCACCAGAAGATGAAGTCAGAGACGCAACTCAACTGCTCGATCGGGATCGGAATCTCACGGCTCATCGCGAAAGTCTCCTCGGCCAGGGCTAAACCCAACGGCGTTCTTTGGATTGTGCCCGGACAAGAGGCAAGATTTCTGGCTCCCCTCGACGTGCGCGAAATCCCGGGCGTCGGTAAAGTCACCGAGCAAAACTTGAACGGCCTGGGTATTCACAAAGTTGGAGATCTGGCTCGATTCGACGAGGCTTTCCTGGAAGAACGCTTCGGAAAATGGGGACTGGCGCTGGCCGGCAAAGCGCGTGGCGAAGACGCCGGCGGCTGGTTCGACAGCGAAGTCGGTGCCGACACCGATCCCAAGTCCATCAGCCACGAGCACACCTACAACCAAGACACAGCCGACCTCGAGCAGTTGGAATCCACCTTGATGCGTCTGTCAGAAATGGTCGGACGCCGCCTGCGCGAAAGCGGCCTGTACGCGCGCAGCCTCCAGCTCAAGTTGCGCTACAAAGACTTCACTACCATTACTCGCGCCCACACCTTGTCGTCGCCGACTCAGCTCGACCACGAAATCTTCGAGCAGATACGGCTGCTTTTTCGCAAGAACTGGCGCAAGCGTGCCGAGGTGCGCTTGCTCGGCGTACACGCGTCGTCTTTTGAGACCCGCACCGAACAGGGTGATTTGCTCGAAGACGACCGCCGTCAGCGCTGGCAGCAGGCACTATCGGCCGCCGATCGCCTGCGCGACAAGTTCGGCGAGTTCAGCGTGTCATTGGCGAGCGGACTCAGAGGCGGCTTCCGCGAACGCACCCATGAGAACCCCGTAGGTCTGCCAGGGAAGGGAAAGGCGAGAGAGTAGCTGCCCGCAAGTTGTCTCGGGAGCGGAGGGCCTGCTTCGCATTGGCGGAGTAGGTGCAAAGTCGACGGACCCCTAATAAGCTAAATCGGCGAGCGACGGCCCCCATGGGTTCTTACCGGACTATCGCATCTGCAATGATTCCGGCCATGGAGATGGAAGCGTTGCCACAAATAGGGTCCTTTTGACTCGCCAGAGGGTCCACAAGCGGACGGTCAAACTCTGGAAGACAACCCCCAAGGTTCCAGAGCTGCCGGCTAAAATACGAAGGCCGGAGCTCCGGAAGGTATTCCGGTCCCGGCCTGCGCTTAGTGCAACTCTTTGTGCCAACGGATACAGCGACGCGAGAGCCTAGTTACTAGGAGCCGCGCTAGCCGTGCTCGTAGGCGATCCCGGATTGGCGCCGCTCCCGTAGCGGGTCAGCCGCGGGAAGAAGGGTGTCACCTCAAACGGCATTTTGTCGCGGGCTGATGTGATCGCAACCGGCGAGGTCTTGATCAGTTCGACGTGGTCATCCCAGGCATTCAGCTTGACCCGTCCGCCCAAAGGCAACGCGGGGATCTGATCCAGCTTATTTGGATCCAGGGCCGGCGCCGAAGTCATCAACGCCGCCATCCGTGCGATCCCGCCCTTGCCATCGGCGAGACTGTTGCCCAAATGCGGAGTCAGCAACGCGGAGAGCCCAGGTCCTCTTTCGGACAGTTCTCGCAGGAATAATCCAGCCGTATCCAGTTTCTGGGCGTAGGGCGAATTCTTCAGCAGATCCACGGCCTTCTTGTCGGCTGCGGTTTCTTCGTCCGGAACATGCCTGAATCCCAGGTTCTGGTAGGTAGACTCGTCGGAGAACAGCATGCGGTCATTGAAGGCGTACCGGCTGCCCAGGTTGTGTCCCAGCACGATGTGCGCCAGTTCGTGCGAAAGCACCATGGCCAGGCAAGCCTCGTCAGGCAGCACGTCAATCAGACCGCGGCTCACGATGATGGTATTGCCGACGCTGAAAGTTTCCAGCGGAGAGGTCAGCATCACCCGTGTGCGAACCGGCCGGGGCAGATCGATATTGTTTGTGACCTCCAGATTGTTGACCACGGTCATCAGGATCTTGTCCACTTCGCCTTGTGGTGCCAACAAGCCCGCATTCTGCAGGCGCTCGACTACGTTGTCCTCGGCCTGCTGCTGCCATTCGCGCTGCGCCTGCAGCGGGGAAGCGTCTTGCGCCGTGGGGCTTTCGTCCTTCACAGACGAATCCACCAGCACCTGGGTAAGTTCATCTTCCTTACCACTCTTCTTCAGGTCGTAGCCCCAGATTCGGGTTTGCGCCTTGAACGCCATCTTGTCCTTGGAGCCGGAACTGAAGTCGCCTTCTTCGCTGTAGATGTACGATGGCACCCAGTAACCCGGAATCAGGTTCAAGCGCCAGCTATCCATGTGGAAGAACTGGGAGTTTCTCGGCCGGGGCGCGTAGGTGCCATTCAGACGGACGACGTTGAAGTCCTGATCTTCCACCCAAATACGGCCCAGAAAACGGCCTTTGCCGGCATCTTTCTTGGGGGTGACGTCGAAGACGATGCAGCGCACGTCACCCAGAAATTCGCGGTGCACATATTTGAAGTCGTAATGTGCGCGGTCAAAATCATCGCGGTCGGCAAAGATCATCCAGGAAAAACCTATGGGCTTGTATTCGAATTTGAATAGCTTTGTGAACCCGCCCATCATGCGGTTCTGAAAACTCTGTCCTCCGGAAAGATAATCCTGCCGGTCCACGGAATCGCTCAGGTCCAAACGGCCGAAGAAATAGTGGTCTTCCCGGGGCGAGGGCCCCATCTGAGGATCCAGCTTCAGGTTCTGCAGGTAGGTCTCTACCAGCGGCGTGCGTGTTGTCAGCATCGTGATCAGCGCGTGTTCGCGCTGCAAGGCCCGGTCGACCACCTGGTCCATGGTGGTAGGGGCGGAGGTGGCGATGGCTGGAGCCGCAGGGCTAGGCGCAGTCATGTTGGTCGCCGGCGGCGGCGTGCTCGGTGATGCGGTCGGCGACTGCGCCGGAGAAGGGCTAGTCTTTGTCTCAGGGGACGAAGCTGGTGCCGTCGTCTGCTGCCCCATCGCGCTCAGCGTGATCAGCAGGGAAGCGGTGATCATCCATTTCCAAGTACGCATGACTCAAATCCTCTCTGTGCCTGACTCGGTACGCCAACCTCAGTACGCCAGCTGGAAAACCACATGAACGGTCGCTGTGGAGTCTATGGGCTGATTGTAGTGCTGGGCAGGTTTGAAACGCATCTTATTTGCCGCTTCGATTGCCGCCTCGTCCAGGCCATGGCCCATGCCCCGCACAACGCGATTCACATGCAACTGACCGTTTGCCCCAAACAATACTTCCAGTAGTACTTCACCTTCCAGGCGGAGGCGACGGGCCTCCTCAGTGTAAACCGGATTGGGCTTGGACAAGATTTCCACAGGCGCTGTTGCCGGTAGGGTCTCGGCTTGTTGCGGCCTCACTCCGCCTCGCGTCACCTGCTGCTCGGCGAAGCCGGCAGTTTGTACGCTGGCCGCTCCCCGACCATTGCTACGCCCATCGCCTTGTCCGCCTTGCGCGATGCCGTTCCCGAAGCCGGCGCTGGCGATCGTGCCTTTGATACCCTTCGCTCCCCCCGAACCATTGCCGGTCCCCGCACCCTGGGGCAGATCGAATGCACCTGAGTTCGCCGTTACCAGGTGAGCGTTCGGCTTACCTTGTCCGGGAATCCCGTTCGGATCGCCAAACCCGCCCGTCTGTACTTTCTGGATGGGAGCATTGACGGTCGGAGTGGCTGTGCTGCCGAACTCACCGGTATGGACGATCAGCGACGGGCGGGCTCCGCCGGTCACCTGCTTCAGCACAGTCGGAGTGAAATTGTTAACTTCGATCTTGGGCGCTACCTCTTCCGTGTGCTGCGGCTTCGGCGCGCGAATCTCACGCGGCACAGTCAGTTTGGGAGTTTCAAAAACCGGAGCCACAGGCAGAAGTTTGGCCCGCAGGGTGCGTGGAGGGGGCTTCATTTTCAGCGGCTTGGGCTGCAGGCTCGGCATCGGGATCAGCTCCGTCACATGATATTGTCGCGAGATATCCAGACGATCCGGCCAGATCCAGCCGATGTTGATCATCAAAACGATCAGTAATATCAACAAGCCGTAGGCGGCGGCCAACGCTCGCCGATCAAGTTTGCGCTCCGGCAAAATCCCTAACTGAAAACCGTCAGGTGTAGACATTCATAAACTCCAAAGAGGGACCCGAGCCTGGGGGGATGTGCGCCGGGTGGAGGTTTTAACTTACGGGAGAAATCAGGAAGGGTAAACGTGCCCTGCGGGGGTGTCCTTCAGTAACCCCAGTAATGCCAATTTGGAACCAGCTGAAAAGACAGCAGTTGCAGGCAAGATTTCAGGCGTCCGGGGTACGTCGTCGGGAAAAAAAGTAGAAAACCGGTATACCGGCCATGATCGTCAGGCACCCTAATGCCGATATCCGTAGATTTCCCGTGAACGTGTAGAAAAGCAGCACCGTGGCGGCCACAACGAACAGCGCAGGAACCACCGGGTATCCCCAGACACGATAGGGCCGGAATGCGTTGGGTTCGCGGCGGCGAAACACAAACACCGTACTGCCCGCAATCATGTAGAACAGCCACTCGGCAAAAATCGCCAGCGAGAAAAACTGCCGAAAATTGCCCCCCAACAGCAGCAGGATGATGGCCAGAATGGCTTGCACGATAATCGCAACCGAGGGGGTGTGAAAGCGGGGATGCACTTCCGCCAGCGCGGAGAAGAAGTAGCGATCGCGCGCCATCGCGAATGGCACGCGCGCGCCGCTCATGACGGTGCCATTCATGGCGACCAGCATCGAAAGCGCCACACCCGCCGACACGATGCCTGCACCCAGACCTCCCAAAGCCATGGCCATGGCATCGGACGCCGGCCGGGGCGAGGCCGCTATGCCCGACGCGGTCAATACGTACTGCACGGCCGCGTTCACCAGCATGTACAAGATGCCCACCAGCGCCACACCGAAAATCAGAGCGCGCGGAATGTTACGTTCGGGGTCGCGAACTTCTCCGGAGACCATGTTCAAGTCGTTCCAGCCATCGTAGGCCCACAACGCTGCGACCAGCGCGGCCATAAAGCCAGCCATTCCACCCTTGGCGCCGGAAAAGCTGCCGGCGAAATTCTGCCAGCTTCCTCCGCTATAACTGAGACCAATCACTACGATGCTGAGAATGATGACAACCTTCAGCCAGGTGAACACCAGTTGGAAGTCTCCGGCTCTTTTGATTCCGACGTAATTAAGGGCAGAAATCAATGTGGCGGCGACAATGGCCAAGAGTTGGCCGTACGTCACAGAAAAAGGTACAGAGACAAAATTGTTGGCCAAAAAACTCAAAGCCGGGAAGGTTCCCAAAACACGTACGAAACCCGTAGCCAGCGTGGCGATCGATGCCGGCTTGGCGATAAGGAACCAGGTCCATGCATAAAGAAACCCAGCTAGCGGCCCGTAGCCATCGCGGATGTAAATGTACTCACCGCCGGCCTGCGGTTTCATCGCGCCCAGTTCGGCGTAGGTGATTGCGCCAAAGAAGGAAAGCAACCCGCCCACCAGCCAGGCCAGGTAAACCAGCCTGGCCGACCCGGCGGCTTGCATCATCTCGGCCGGCACAAGAAAAATCCCACTACCGATGATGGTGCCCACGACGACCGCGGTGGCATGGCTGGCACCCAGATCGCGGGCCAGTTCAGGGCGGACCGAAGCTCCCCGGTCAATGGTTTCCATGTAGGGGTTGAAGTATACGTGACGGATCGAAGGTGTTTAACCGCGAAGATCGCCAGGAACCCCTTCCTAGCGCCTCGCCCGAGTATCAGGACTCGTCGAACGACTTCGTGCCACGGAGGCGCTCGGGAGGGCGATCTCGCAATACACGCCGCGCTGCCCGGTATCGCGCTTTTTTGGTTGGTGCTCGGTTATCCTCGGTCGTATGCTTGCTGTAAGCCCTTTATATCAATCTTGTCCATTTGAAGCATGGCCTGCATGACCCTTTTTGCCTTCTCAGCATCTTGATCTCCCAGCATTTTGCCTAAAGCAGAGGGAATGATTTGCCACGACAGGCCATATTTGTCTTTGAGCCAGCCGCATCTTTCTTTTTTTCCGCCCGCAGATAGCTTCTCCCACAGCTCGTCTACCTCTTGCTGCGTCTCACAATTCACGAAGAACGATACGGCTGGCGAGAAGGTGAAGTGCGGGCCACCGTTGAGTGCGAAAAAATCTTGTCCATCGAGTTGGAATGTCGCGGACATTACCGTCCCCTTCGGTCCCGGCGCTGCTTCTCCATATCGAGTGACCCTCCCAACTTTTGAATTCTTGAAGATGGAAACATAGAAATTCATCGCCTCTTCGGCTTGGTGGTCGAACCACAAGAATGGAGTGATTTTTTGCATGATGGTCTCCCCTCTCCTGATTTATGAGGACAAATATTTATAAGCATAATCGGAGCGCGTTCCGGCGGGCTCGGCCCGCGACGTTTTTCAATCCGCCGCGTTCTTCATCGTCTGGCTTGCCGGCTAAGGTACAAAGATCCGCCCAGCCAGGCGCAGGGCAAGGCAGTCAACGCGAGCGCGAGCGGATACCAGTGGGGCCCGAAGGCAGGCCCCTTGTTCCAGGTCGCCACCGCCCCCACCGTGCTTACGACGAGGCCCAGAACGCCGCCCGTCAAGGCGTGCCGCATGGGGCGATCGGGCGCGAGCCACGCAATGATGTAGCTGCTCACCACGCCGTAAGCGATACGATAGGCAGTCGCAAGCAGGAAGAGCGAGTTGGCCATCGGCTGGCCCAATGGGGAGAAGATGCCCAGTGCGCGCAGGCTGATATCGGTGCCTAGAGAGAGCGCGACGCCGACGGCGATACCCGCCAGCACAGCGCCAACGCTTCGACCCAGACGTTGTGGAGGTTGGATCTCGGTCACGCCGCGCTCGATTCTGAACCTTGGGACCGCATTGACGCCAGCAACTCCGCGAGCCGGTTGTAGCTCTGCGCCACACCGCCCTCCATGGGGGACTTCAGCACGCCATCTCTAACCGCACGCGACTCATAGAGCAACGTCTGTGTCAGAGTAGTTTGTCCGTCCTGCTCCCGGAATACGATCGTGCCCACCGCCTCGCCCGGATACCAGGGCTCGTCAAATTTTTCGGTGGCAACGATTCGCTCGGGAGCCACGATCTCGCGATAAACTCCGCGCATGCCCATTTCATTTCCGTTGGCATGACGCCACAGGTAGCGGAAATTGCCGCCCACTCTCAGATCGATCTCGCAGACCGGCAGCGACCAACCCTCCGGTCCGTGCAACCAGAGCTTAAGCAGTTCCGGCTTGGTCCAGGCGTCGAAGACCAGCGTGCGCGGTGCATCGAACACCCGTGTCATCACGATCTCTCGGTCGCCTCGTGCCGTCAGTGTTAGAGTCTTAGTGTTCATCGCGATCTCCTGTTTCGCTTGGAGTTTCCACCGTTGTTTTCCCGGGTCTTCAGGGCGTCGAGGCCGTCAGGCCGCGTCTTCCGAATTTTCCCGCGCGGGTATCGACGGCAACAGCTCAGCCAGTTTGTCGTAACTCTCCGCCGCGCCGTGCTCCATGCCGGAGTTGATGACTGCATCGCGAACTTCCTTTGAGGGGTAGAGCACCGTGGCCGTGAGCGTCGTCTGGCCTCCCCGCTCGACCAGGGCGGTGCTTACCTGCGACTCACCTGGGTAGTCATCGAACGACTCCATGTGGACGGAGCTCTCGGGCGGCGTGATCTGGCGATAGACGCCGCGCATACCCATCTCAGTTCCGTCGGGGCGACGCAGCACGAAGCGAAAGGTACCGCCCACCCTCAGATCGACCTCGCAGAGCGCCAGCGACCAGCCGCGCGGCCCAAACCAGCGTTTCAGCAGCTCGGGCTTGGTGAATGCGTCGAAGACTAGATGGCGTGGAGCATCAAAGACTCGCGTGAGGACAATTTCGCGGTCGGTGGGCATGGTTACTTTCAAAGTTCCAGTGTTTTTCATTGGTGATCTCCTCTAATGTTTGCTACGTCCATGTTTTTTCTCGGTGATCTTCAATTCGTCGAGCAGAGCGTCCAGGCGCTGGAAGTTGCCCTCCAAAACTCGCCGGTAGCGCTCCAGCCATTCGGTGGCCTCCGCGAGCGGCTTGGCCTCGAGCCGGCGCGGCCGCCGCTGCGCGTCGCGCCCACGCGAAATCAGACCGGCGCGCTCCAGCACCTTGAGATGCTTGGAGATCGCGGGCTGGCTGATCGCGAACGGCTCGGCCAGCTCCGTGACCGACGCCTCACCCGAGGCGAGCCGGGCCAGGATCGCCCGCCGCGTGGGATCGGCCAGCGCGGCGAAGGTCGCGTCCAGGCGCGCGGGGGTCAGCTGTTCATAACCCTTAGGTTGCATAACTGATAAGCTATATACAGTGAGAACGCATCAACTGTCAAGCCCCGCCCAAGTGGTCTTCCGCCGCCATCGCACCACCCGCACTGGGCGTTTCTCAGTTTCGCGTATTCTTGGCCTTCTTTGGGGTTAAGAGGTCTTTTTCTTCAGCGTCAAGCTGGCTCCATATCCGACCCCAAACGTCACCACCGTCCCAATTGCCACATACCAGGTCCAGGGCACTCGCGTGTTCAGCCCGATGTAGAGTTCGGCAATGAATCCGCACAACATACCCACGATCGCACCAGCCTGATTCGCCCGGCGGGTCAGGACGCCCAGCAGAAACACCCCCAGCAGAGCGCCATACGCCACCGAAGCGATCTGTAATCCCACTTCGATTACGCGTCCGACTTTATTTAGCGAAAGCACGGCCAAGCCAAACAGCAGCAGCGCCCACAACAAGGTCGCGATCCGCGAGAGCCGAATCTTTTGGCCTTCGTCAATTTGAGGATGACGCTGCAAGTAAAAATCAATGATCGAACTGGATGACAAAGAGTTCAGCGCAGCGCTCAAGTTCGACATCGCCGCCGCCAGAATGGCCGCAATCAGCAAACCTGAAATACCGTGCGGCATCTGGGTGATGATGAACGTCGGATAAATCCTGTCGGCTTTGCCGAAATTCGCCGAGGGTACGTGATAAAAAGCAAACAGCATGACGCCAACTATCAGGAACAGGGCAAACTGGAAGAGAATCGCAACTCCACTGGACAGCAGCGCGGTGACCGACTGCCGCTGGTTCCGCGCCGCCAACAGGCGCTGCACAATCAATTGATCGGTTCCGTGGCTGGCCAGGGTAAAGAAAGTCCCTCCGATCAATCCCGCCCAGAACGTGTAGGGCTTCCAGAAGTCAGGCGTGAAGTCGAAAACCCGCAGCTTACCTGCGCTCTCGGCCAGACTATGAATGGCTGGCCAGCCACCAGGTACGAGATGCAAAATCGTGAACAGACCCACCAGCGTTCCACCGACGTAGATGGCGGTTTGCACCACGTCGGTCCAGATCACCGCCGTCAGCCCGCCTTCGAATGTATAAATCAGCGTGAGCGCGGTGATGATTGCAATCGAGGCGATCTCCCCCGTCCCCAGCGCGATTGCCACCACGATGGAAACGGCGTAGACTCGCACGCCTTCGGCCGCGGCGCGCGTCAGCAGGAAGAGGCCGGCGGTCAACGAACGCAGTTTTTTCCCAAAGCGCCGCTCAATAAGCTCATACGCGGTATACAGATCACCCCGGAAGTAATGAGGCAGAAGAACAAAGCTGATAATCGCGCGGCCCACGACATAGCCCATCACCACTTGCAGAAATGTGAGATCGGTATCGTAAGCCAGACCTGGAATGCCGATGATAGTGAGAGTGCTCGTTTCCGCCGCGACGATGGAGAGCGCAATCGCCCACCAGGGTATGTCACGATCGGCGAGAAAATAAGAGCGCAGAGAGCGCTGCTTCTTGCGAAAGCGCAACCCGAACAAGGTTATCCCCGACAGGTACAGCGCGATAATCGTGAGGTCGAGCTTGTCCAAGCCCATCAGTCAACCTAGAACCCAAAAACGTAGCGCTGGCGTCCTGCCGCCTGTCGCCAGGGCATCTCGCCCTCGCGGCGGGGGGCGGACGCCCCCACGACAGCCGCCGGGACAGCGGCGCCATATTTGAGCCTCCATCTCGAAAGTACCGTTTTCAGAGTAGCGGGCTTTCCCCTTGGCGGTCTCGCGATCTGTTCTGGGGTACCCATCTCGTCAAGCCGGTTCCGAGCCTCTGCCGGGTCGGTGGTGAACGCAGATTCCTGTGGTAGAACTACGCTCGTGGCCATTTTCCTCGGCATTGACGGCGGAGGCAGCAAGACTTCCTGCCTGATTGGCGACGAAACTTCGATCTTGGGCGCGGGCGCGGCTGCGGGAAGCAACCTAGTCCGGGTCGGCGAGGCGCAAGCGCGTGAGGCGCTGGGCGCCGCCATCCGCCAGGCCTGTACGGCCGCCAAGGTCGCTCCGTCACAGATACAGAAAACTTGTGTAGGCTTGGCGGGAGCTGCGCGGCCAGAGATCGCCGAACGGGTGCAAGGGATCATTTCAGAACTCATCCCCGGCGAAATCCAGGTTGTAGGAGATATGGTGATCGCGCTCGAAGCCGCTTTCGGCAGCGGGCCGGGTGTGATCGTCATCGCCGGGACTGGGTCCATCGCTTTTGGACGCAGTGCCCAAGGTGAGATCGCGCGCGCCGGCGGCTGGGGGTTCGCCATCTCCGACGAGGGATCAGGTCATTGGATCGGCCGCGCCGTGGTCGCCGCCGCCGTACGTGCCTGGGATGAGGGCCCGGCCGAGAACACGCGAACGCTGGAAGGCCTGATGAAGTCCTGGCGCCTGCAAACTCGCGAACAGTTGGTACTGGCTGCGAACGCCACGCCTCCGCCGGACTTCGCGGCACTGGTTCCGACGGTGCTTTCTTTGGCGGATTCCGGCGATCGAATCGCGCTTGAGACTCTGACCCGGGCGGGCGCTGAACTGGCCAACCTGGCCAGGACTGTAATCATCCGCCTCTTCGCAAACGCCGGCACCCTCTCGGTAGCGACGTCGGGCGGCATTTTCAGTAGCTCCCTGCTGGTACGGCAGGCTTTTTACAAGCGTCTGCGTTCGGAACATCCCAATGCGGCCATCAATCCTGGGGTGATTGAGCCGGTTCGGGGCGCACTGGAGCTAGCGCGCAAAGGCGCGACGAAGTAGTTGGCTGAAAGTGGTACGAGAAAACAGCGCCGACAATCCCATGGCATACCAGAGCTGATCCGGCGTTCCCGCCACTCGCGCGGTTGCTGCACTGGCCGCGGTTGTGACGATGTTCAACCGCAAATCACAAAGCGATTGGGAATTCGTAAATTCCGTGAGAAGGCCGAGGTCTGAAGGCCAAGGTCCAACGCCTTACGCCCGAGGTCCAACGCCCGAGATCCGCCGCCCACTACTCGTATCTCAACGCTTCAATCGGGTCGAGACGCGCCGCCTTGCGGGCAGGGTAGAAGCCGAAGAAAACCCCCACCGCCATCGAAAACACTACGGCTGCAAAAATCGCCGTGGGAGATACCAGCACCGGCCATCCCAGAGTTTGCGTAATCAGGTAGGAAGCGCCCATGCCCGACAAAATCCCCACCGCGCCGCCCACAATGCTGAGGACAACAGCTTCGATCAGGAATTGCTGTTGAACATCGCCCTCGGTGGCACCGATGGCCATGCGAATGCCGATCTCGCGAGTGCGTTCGGTGACCGAGACCAGCATGATATTCATAATGCCGATGCCGCCCACCAGCAGCGAAATGCTGGCGATCGAGCCCAGCAAGATGGTGAACAGGCGGGCATTTTGATCGGCTAGGTCGGCCATGTCGGCCAGATTACGCACAAAGAAATCATCGTCCTGTCCCGAGCGAATGCGGTGGCGGTCGCGCAACAGGGCGGTAATCTGCTGCTGCGCGGTGTAACTGGCATCCTTCGAAACGGCGGAAACCATGATCCAGCGCAGCCAGTCCTGGCCGGTGATCTTCTTCTGCAAGGTGGTAATGGGAACCAGAATGATGTCGTCTTGGTCCTGGCCCATGGCGGCGGAGGTTCCCTTCGGTATCAGCTGGCCCACAACTTTGAAAGGCAGATTGTTGATCCGCACAGTCTCGCCGACGGGGTCGGTCGCTCCAAACAGATTCTTGCGCACGGTTTCGCCGATGACGGCCACATTGGCAGCCATGCTCACGTCATCCCGCGAAAACGAGGAGCCCTCGACCATGGGCCAACTGCGGATGTCGAAATACTGCGGCTCGGTGCCGTTGATGTTGGTGGCCCAGTTATCATTCCCGAAGACGACCTGGGCGGAGGCCTGGCTTCCGGGCGCGGCCGCTTTCACCGATGGGCACTCGCGCAGGATGGCCAGCAGATCGTCATAGACCAGCGTCTTGGTGGCGCCCCAGCCCATCCTCATTCCGCCGCGGTTGACCGTACCCGACTGCACAAACAGCATATTGGAGCCCATGGCCGCGATCTGCTGTTGCGCCTGTTGCTGCGCCCCCTGACCCACGCTGACCATGGCGATCACCGCGCCCACTCCAATAATGATCCCCAGCATGGTCAGGATGGAGCGCAGCTTGTTGCGGGCCAAAGCCCGCATCGCGATGCGAATGATCGCTACCAAATCCATAGTGCCTTCAGTGCCTTCCTACGCTACTTTTCCGCCAAACACATCCAGCGGCGTATTCGGCCCAATCTTTCCCAGCTTTACCAGACGCGTGATGATCGAACCAGGGGTGCGATTATGCGTCCTGGCAATCTGGTGGAGATCAATTCCTCTGCGCAGTTCCTCGCACACCTGCGCGTCTTCCGCCCGTGACCAGGATTTGCCCCCGTTTGCTGGCAGCGTCCTGCCAGAACGTTCCCGATCTTCCAGGATTTCCAACCCTCCGACTGCCCGATGAAGTGCTCTTACCACCGGCGCGTACTGATACACCACATCGGCGGTCAGTACCTCGCCGGTCTCGGGACTTACTCCCTCGGCCAGAGCTCGCACAATTGTTAACGCCTCCTGAATTTCCATGGCAGACCTCCGACCCTCATCGTAGGAGTCCGGATTCCGGCCTGGCTGTGACGACTGAACCAATCGAGTGTTCACTTTCCATCGTTTCCTCGCCCACCAGGGAAATCACCACTCGTTACTCTTCAAATCCCTACACTTAATCCTCCAGAGCCGGCATATTCTTCAGAGCCTCGGCTGCGATGGGCCGGTTCTGCACTGGTTCATCCCGGCGGATTGTGCCGTCCTTGAAATCAATGCTGCGCTTGGCAAACTCTGCGATATCAGGCTCGTGCGTCACCAGCACGACCGTCAGACCACCATCATTCAGCTTTTGAAAGACCTCCAGAATCTCGACCGAAGTGCGGCTGTCCAGATTGCCGGTGGGTTCATCGGCCAGCAGGATCGAAGGGCGATTGACCAGCCCGCGCGCGATGGCAACCCGCTGCTGCTGACCGCCGGAAAGCTGGGAAGGGAAGTGCTCCATGCGATCTCCGAGCCCCACCAGTTCCAGCGCCTCCCGCGCGCGCTTCTGGCCTTCTTCTTTGCTGACATGGGCGTAGAGTGTGGGTAACTCGACGTTTTCCAGCGCCGTGGTACGCGAGAGCAGGTTGAATCCCTGGAACACGAACCCGATCTTGCGATTGCGGATGGTCGCCAACTCCTTCTTGCTCAGTTCCGAGACGGCGATGCCCTCCAGCAGATATCGGCCGGTGGTGGGCTTGTCCAGGCAGCCCAGGATGTTCATGAAAGTAGACTTGCCGCTTCCGCTGGCCCCCATGATGGCCACGAACTCGCCTCGCCCAATGCGCAACTTCACTCCCCGCAGCGCGTGTACCTTAGTTTCGCCCAGATCGTAGTACTTATGGACGTCGTCGATCTGAATGAGGCCGCGGCCATCGCTGGCGCCGGTTGTTGTAGGAGCGGATTGTGGAATGGTGGCCATCGTCACCTTCCCCGCGGTGTGCCTCCGCCGAGGCCAGGCGCGCGAGTGTTACTGCTTGAAGTCGCGCTCATTCCGCCGGTTACCAGTTCGTCGTCTTCGTTGAGTTGGCCGTTCAGCACTTGCGCGACTTCGGTAACGGTATGGTCGGTAATTCCTGTGCGAATCCTCACCGGCTCGAGCGTGTTGTCGGGACGCAATTTCCAAATCACTGATACGTCGACCCGCGGAGTGTGCTGCTGTGCGCCCGCCGCGCCTCCACCCTGGGCGCCCTGCGCATGCGCGCGCTGCTGTCTGCCGGAAGCCCCACTGTTGCCGGATCCTGGGTTCGCCTCGGCTTGAGCGCCCATTGGCTGCCCTGAGATCAAGCCATATTTCTTGTACAGCGCTCGAACCTGGTCCGCCGCAAGGTCCGGCTTGTAGCGCAGGGCTCCGTTAGGCACGCGCAACGCGTTGGTTACGTCCGCCACCGGAATCGTAATGTAGGCCGTCATGCCGGGAAATAACTTCATTTCTGGGTTATCGAAGTCGATGATGGTGTTGTAGGTCACCACATTCTGCACCGTGGTCGCGTTCAGACGCACCTGCGACACTCGGCCGGTGAAAGAGTCTTTGGGAAATGCGTCCACCTTAAAGGTCACAATTTGTCCCGTATGGATCATCCCGACGTCCGACTCATCGGTGCTGGCATAGACCTGCATCTTGGTCAGATCCTGCGCAATCGTGAATAGAGTCGGCGCCTGCAAGGACGCCGCCACGGTCTGGCCCACGTCCACGTTGCGGGCGATCACCGTACCGTCAATGGGCGCATGAATTGTGGTGTAGTCGAGATTGGTCTGCGCCACCGTAACCGCTGCCTGCTTTTGTTGCGCTTGCGCAATGGCCTGGGTGATGGTTGCCTTCGCGGCGGACACTGCCGCATCCGCGGAGTCGGCATTCGCTTTCGCCAGGTCAAGCTGCTGCTGGCTCATCACGCCCTCTTTAGTCAGCCCCGAGGTCCGTTCGTAATCTGCTTTGGTTTGCACCGCCGTGGCTTGCGCTTTTTCCAGATTGGCCTGGGACGCAACCAGATTGGCCTTGGCATTGGCCAGATCAGCTTTGGCCTGTAGCAATGCGCCTTCAAACAAGGAAGGATCGATCTGGGCCACGACCTGTCCTTTTTTTACTCGCGAATTGAAATCGGCATTGAGGCGCGAAATAGTTCCCGAGACCTGCGAACCTACCTGGACGGTGGTCACGGCATTGATCGTTCCCGTGGCTTCCACTACTTCGCCAATGTCGCCGCGATCCACCTTGCTGGTGAAATACTGTGGCTTTTCATTGCCCTTGAACTGAAAGGCAGCGAAGACAGCTATGGCTACCACCACCAGACTGGCGATCAGCCAATGGCGTTTGAGCATGTTCACGACATCATCCTCGCTTGATCCATATTCAGTATGAAATGCTTCCTCAGTCTATTAAACCCGCAACCGAGTGCCAGGTTGCGGATAGAATCCTTGCTTCGGTGGAACCCACCCAAACCTTTAGCTTCTACCATCATGGATGGTACATCTTGCAGCACGGGTCCCAAGTTTGCGCAATATTTTACAAAAGTTTACTAAGATGAATGCCAGCTTAAGATGAAAGAATCGCAATCTGGGGCAAACCATGGCGGAAGTCAAATTTTCGCGCTTCTGTAGCTCCGTTGTGTTGGGCTGCATTCGAGAGGGAGAAGGAGTCGGAGGAAAACGCTGATGGATTGGCAGGCATTCTGGCTCACCGTCCGGCTGGCCACTCTGGTCGCGGCCGTGCTGGTGGTTGTGGGTCTTCCGGTCGCCTATTGGATCACCTACTCTCGCTGGCGCTGGAAATTCCTCGCAGAAGCGGTTTTTGCCCTCCCCATCGTCCTGCCTCCCACGGTGCTCGGCTTCTATGTGCTGGTGGCCCTGGGACCGCACAGCCCGCTCGGACGTGGCTGGGAAGCACTTACCGGTCACACTCTGGCCTTCACCTTCGAAGGCCTGCTGATCGGCTCCATCCTGTACAGTTTCCCCTTCGCGGTACAGCCTTTCGCGGCCTCGTTTGCCGCAGTAGATCCACGGTTGATGGCGGCGTCACAGACGCTAGGCGTCTCCCGATTTAAGACTTTCTTCCGCGTGATTTTGCCCTTGTCGGTCCCGGGGCTGGTAACGGGGTTGGCACTGAGTTTCGCCCACACCATGGGGGAGTTCGGAGTGGTCCTGATGGTTGGAGGCAACATCCCTGGCGTGACCCGAACCATCTCGATCGATATCTATGACAAGGTTCAGGCCTTCGATTATTCAGGCGCGAATGCCACGGCTTTACTGCTGCTGGCAATCTCGTTCGCCGTGCTTTCGGCCGTGTACGCCCTGAACCGGCGGGTCTGGGTGTGGAAGTAAGAACGGCAGCACCACAAAGGACACGAAGTTACACGAAGGAAGACGTTTTGTGAGGGATGCTCGCCCTCATTACCTAGAATCCCTTCGTCGCATTTCGTGTCCTTCGCGGTTCTTGATCTTGAGTGAGCCAGGGTTCATGGAGTCAATGCTAACCAACGCCGCGCTCCCAAAATCTGCCCCAGCTGATCCCTATGGAGTGTCCGTGGAGGTTCGCAAGCGGCTGGGGAGAGACTTCGAACTTGACCTCGCCATCTCCCTTCCGCCAGGCATCACCATCCTGTTCGGCGCTTCGGGGGCAGGGAAGACCACGCTGCTCGATTGCATTGCCGGCCTGGCGCGGCCCGACGCCGGTCGAATCGCCATCGCCGAGAGCACTCTCTTCGACAGCGAGCTCGGAGTCAATGTTCCTCCCCAGCGTCGCCGAGTAGGCTATGTGTTTCAGGATTTAGCCCTGTTCCCACACTTGAGCGTCGAGGCCAACGTCGAGTACGGCATTTCGTCGCTGAACAGGCAGGAGCGCACGCGGCTTAGCGCCGCCATTCTGGAGTCATTCCGCATCGCACATCTGCGTTCGCGCCGGCCTGGCCAGATTTCTGGTGGGGAGCGGCAAAGGGTGGCTCTCGCCCGCGCCCTGATCATCGACCCCGGAATCCTTCTTCTCGATGAGCCGCTCGCGGCCTTGGACGCAGCCACCAAGTCCAAGATTGTGGAAGATCTGCGCGCGTGGAACCAAGAGCATCGCATTCCTGTGGTTTACGTCACCCACAGTCGGGACGAGGTTTTTGCGCTCGGCGAACGGGTGATGGTAATGGAAAAAGGACGTTCTATCGCGCAGGGTACGCCACACCAGGTAATGTCCGCCCCGCGGCAGGAAACGGTGGCTCAGCTGGCTGGGTTCGAAAACATTTTCGACGCCACCGTAATTGCCGCCCACGAAGAACGCGGCGCCATGGCGTGCCGACTGGTCGGAAGCAACGTCGAGCTTGAAACTCCACTGGTCCGAGCAGACGTAGGCTCGGTTCTGCGGGTAGGAATCAGCGCTGGCGACATCCTGCTGGCGTCGCTCGAGCCCAGAGGATTGAGCGCCCGCAACATACTTCCCGGCAGAGTCGTTTCCCTGGCACAGCGCGACGTAATCGTGGCCGCGAAAGTAGATTGCGGAGTGGAAATGGAGGTCCATCTCACGCTCGCTGCCCGCGATTCCCTGCAACTGCAACCGGGACGCGAAGTGTGGCTGGTGGTGAAGACCCACTCCTGCCATCTTATGGCCGCCTAACTCGGGCTGCTGTCGGTTCCCAAAGAGTCACTTTATGGCCAGCATGGTTCTGAAGCAGGATGGTTTACACAACATTCAGCGCCGGGGGGTCTAATGCGCGCATTTCTTGTGGCTCTGCTGCTGGTTCCGACCTTGTTGTGCCATGCTCAGCTCTCCTCACCAAACGGAGTGAGTGTTGGCGGAGACGCCCAGGTGAACGTGATACCCGACCGGGTGACAATTTTGCTGGGAGTCGAAACCCGAAACAAGAATCTCGATGAGGCGAGCTCCCAGAATGATTCGCTGATCCGGCAGGTTCTGGCCGCAGCACGAAAGCTGGAAGTGAACGCCTCCGACATTCAGACAGATTTTATTCACGTGGATCTGGCCTATCAGAACAACGACTCGACGGTGGTGGACTATTACAAGGTCACGAAAGAAGTCCAGATTGTCTTGAAAGATGTTTCGAAATTCGAAAGCCTGGTGAGCGCGGTGTTGCACTCCGGCGCCAACCACATCTACGGGATCGATTTCAGTACCTCTGAGTTGCGGAAATATCGCGACCAGGCGCGCCAGGTTGCTACCAAGGCGGCGATTGATAAGGCTAACGATATTGCGGCCGCGGCAGGAATGAAAGTTGTCGGCAAACCCACTTCCTTGGCCACATACTCGTATGGCGGCGGCTCTTCTTATCGCTACTGCTGCGGCTACTCGTACGGCGGCAATATGGCGCAGAACGTAGTGCAGAACCAGGTAGGTGCAGGCGACTCAGGGACAGAAAGCACGGTTGCTCTGGGAAAAATCGCGGTATATGCCTCGGTGACGATGACCTTCCAGATGCAGTGAGGCTTTGGCGCCCGGCCCTTCACTTCTTCAGTTGCTCTTAGACAACTTGCGACTTCCCGCAACTTTCACCGTCATCTCATCACCACCTTGGCCCATGCCGTCTGGCTGGTGCATTTCGCATGCAGGTTACGCTTGCTCAAGATATACAGGCCACTCAACTGTCGGCTGCTGGAGACAAAAAAGCCCCGTCGCGTAGCGACGAGGCTTTCCAGAAAATCCACGGAACTTAAACGCTGAACGACGAGCCGCAACCGCAGGTGCTCTTCACGTTCGGATTCTCGAACTTGAAGCCCGCTCCCTCCAGGCTCTCGACGTAATCCACCACACAGCCGTTCAGGTACATCACCGACGTCGCGTCCACGTAGACCTTCAAACCGTCCATGTCGAAAACCTTGTCCATCATGCCGGCGCCGTTCTCGAATTGCATGGAATAGGAGAAACCAGAGCATCCGCCGCCCACCACGCCCACGCGCAGGCCCGCAGGAACAGGATTCTGTTGTCCCATTATCTCCTTGACCTTAGTGACGGCATTGGCAGTCAAGCTAATGGGCGCCTTTTTTGTTGTTGTTGTTTCTGCTGGCTTCACTTCCGGGGTCGTAGTCGTAGCCATTGCTATCTCCTTGAAAGGACTGACAATTATTATAGCAAAACCCAACCGCCTGCATAGATCTCAATCCGCCGGGGTTTTCGTTCTTGCCATCATGACCACCTAACTTATTCTTGACCCATTAGATGACTCCACCGACTCCCACGGTGCAGGTCAAAAACACCCGCCGGGTCTTGCCAAGAGGTCTATAATGCCGCATTAGGGCCCTTCCCCGAGTAACTGGTTGTGGGGCCACAACCGACATCCGCGACAAAGGCCTCCGGGAACGGCTCGAAAATCGGTACCGAGGTGGTCTATGACTCCAGGATTGCTATGGCTGCTGATTGTGTGGGGCGTCCTGACCGGTGTTCTTATCGTCCTTCTCATTTACCGCAGCACTCTGACCATGCAAGAGGACGATCAACTTTTCCTCGATGAATCCGCCTCCGCGATGGCGAAGGAACAAACGGAACTGATGGCCAAGGTGAACAAAATCACTCCTTTGGTCAAAATACTAGGCGCTACTTCGGGAGCCATGATTCTGGTCATCGCGGGTTGGGCCGTTTATCTGGGATTGAACTCGGTCCAGCCCTAATTTGAAGTTGATCGTGGGCCGTCCTTCGCAACCCGGGTGAGGCTGGTTCGCTCGGAAGCTCAAAATGCCTCCTTGTCATCTGTGGAAGGCATTGTTTTGCCAATTTCTTTCCTGACCTGGGCTGATCTCATGTGAATCCAGAGGTATGAATGAAGGTTTCACGATTCTTAGGCTTGGTCGCGATTTTCTTCTTTTGCCCCCTGCTTCTGGCGGCGTCCTCCCCGGATAGCCGGGACATCACGGATCCCAAGGCGATCGTTTCCGAACCGAATGCAGCGGCCTATCCGATTCCTGTCGAAGATCTCTTCTATACGCGTAGCATCTCCGGACCCGCATGGTCTCCTGACGGACAGCAAGTTGTCTTCAGCACGGACATGTCCGGACGATTCAACTTGTGGAAGGTGAACGCCTCCGGAGGATGGCCGCTCCAGCTCGTCCAGTCGGATGAGCGGCAGTTTGGCGCGACCTGGTCGCCGGACGGTAAATGGATCGTTTACCAGCAGGATACAGCTGGCAATGAACTGTGGGACCTTTACGCCGTGCCCGCTGGCGGCGGCAAGGTCGTCAACCTGACCGCTACGCCCGAGATTCGCGAAGAGCGCCCGCTCTGGTCACGCGATGGCAAGACCTTGGCCTTGAACTACAAGCCCAAAGAGGGGACGGTCTATGACATCGCGTTGATGGACTGGGAGACAAAAAAGGTCCGCAAGCTCACCCACGAAACTAGTTCGAATCATTCCTGGGGCGCCGTAGCCTGGAGCGCGGATGGCACGACCCTGTTCGCAAATCGCGGCGAGGTGAGTGGCGTTTCGGAGTCCGATGTCTACGCCGTCGAAATCGCCACCGGCAAGCTGCAGAATCTGACGCCGCACCAGGGCAAGATTCTCTTTTCCGCCTCCTCGCTCTCGCCGGACGGCATGACTCTGCTCATCACTTCCAACCAGAAAAACGGATATCAGAATGTCGCGCTGCTCGATGTAACCACCAAGAAGCTGACCTGGGTGACGGATACCAAATGGGATGCCGACTCAGGAGACTTCTCTCCAGACGGAAAGTCTCTCACTTACCTAATCAATGCAGACGGCCGCACCGATCCTTATCTTTTCGATCGAGCCACGTTGCAGGCGGAGAAAATCAGCCTGCCAGCAGGGCTGAACTTCTTCACCGGCAGTCCAACTGCGTTTGCGCCGGAGGGGGCCCGGCTCCTGGTCTCGCACGAGAGCTCGACCAAACCTGCCGACCTGTGGGTCTGGAACGTGGCCAATCGCCGTGCCGTCCAGCTCACCTTCTCCGCCATAGCCAGCCTTGAAACAACACCTTTGCCGCCCTCGCAGATCGTGCATTACAAGGCTTTTGATGGGAAAACGATCAGCGCCTTTATGTGGGTTCCCTTCAATCTCAAGCGCGATGGCAGCAATCCCGCGCTGGTGCTTCCCCACGGTGGTCCGACGGGTCAGGTGGTTGAGTACTTCAATGCTGAAGCCGCTGCTTTGGTGTCACGCGGTTACATCTGCATTGCTCCCAATGTCCGCGGCTCGACTGGCTATGGCATCGATTTTCAAAAGGCCAACTTCCAGGATCTGGGCGGGGGGGATTTGCAGGACGAGGTTTACGCCGCCAAGTTTCTCCAGGCAACCGGTTACGTCGATCCCCGGAAAATCGGCATCACGGGCGGTTCCTATGGCGGGTACATGACCTTGATGGCAATGGGCAAAACACCGGATGTTTGGGCCGCCGGGGTCGAAGAATACGGCATTATCAACTGGTTCACCATGCTGCAGCATGAAGATGCGCTGTTGCAGGAATACGAGAAGAGCTTGCTTGGCGATCCGGAAAAAGACCGCAAGGTCTATGAAGCGGACTCGCCAGTTACCTACATCCACCAGGTAAAGGCGCCGCTCCTGGTGCTGCAGGGCGACAATGACCCGCGCGTGCCCAAAGAAGAGGCGCAACAGGTAGTGGATCTGCTAAAGAAGGACGGCAAGAGCGTGGACGCGCATTACTACGCTAATGAAGGTCACGGATTTGAAAAGCGTGAAAACAGGATTGACGCGATCCAACGCACG